>Ga0247610_10006146_pt1 | contig 12544 bp, 19 predicted proteins | sample 174DNAGHGhighgp2_FD_193483 | JGI IMG/M metagenome (GOLD analysis project Ga0247610, IMG submission 193483) | Sheep rumen microbial communities from Palmerston North, Manawatu-Wanganui, New Zealand - 1742 DNA GHGhigh gp2 | ecosystem: Host-associated > Mammals > Digestive system > Stomach > Rumen...
ATTTGACTAGAAGGTTCAAGGAGCATACGGATGATCCAACAAGACACCCATTTGGGAGAATATCTTGGTAGGATGGATCTTCTTAGCACATAGAGAAGAAAGTTGCAAGAAATGACCTTGCAAATGTCAATCCAAAACGCGAAACTACATTCTTTCCATATCATACATTCTATTTAGCACCAAAATCTGATGATGCTATCTTAGCTGGACAGTGTAGATGGTATGACAATGGATTGCTAGAGTATGACTTAGTGTTCAGACTGTCATATCAAGGATACAAGCTAGTTGATGAAGAATACAATGAGTATGCTGACATTCTTTCAGCTAACACTTTGGAATTTCCACAAAGTGACATTGACAAATACTTCAAATCATATGTTGATGGCTCAATATTCTCACCAAACCACCTCAAGACATACCAAAGTGAAATTGGTGAGACAATCCAGCAAAACAGAAATGACATAGTCAATGTCTATTCTGCAAAGATTGATTTTGCAAATGCAGTCTTGAAAAACTCAAAAGGCCGAAAAGTTAAGTTCAGACTCTTGAACTAGACATCAAAGAATCCAGTTGCAGACTACATGATATTCTCTAGTGACATCATGTGCTAGTCTAGAAATCTAGTTGGTGAAAGCTTGAATCCATCTTAGAATGCCCTTTGTTTTTGCTAGAAAGAACAAGGATCATTCTGTGCTTTCTTGGTGACATATGCTCCTCTAGCAAATTATGGAAAAGCTGGATTCAATGCACAGAATGGTGGATTGCAGGCCAACAGCTTTCACTGCAAGCTAGTTGGAAGGCACTCATAAGTGAAGAAGTGAGAAGAGAAGAAGAATAAGTGAAATGAACAACATCAATCAAAAGAATGTAATTCAAACATTGAACTCTAATGCACAAGTTCCATATCTGTGTGCAGATTTCATCTCACTCTATGATGTGTGTGAAAACACTAATGCAGCTGAGATGAACAACATTGCTCAACAGCTTCTCGACAATGATTTGTATCTTGAAGCTGCTCTCAATGATGCATCTGCCTACTCTATTGGTCCAAAGATCTATGATGAATCAACAATAGCACAGATGCCAAATGGCTATAAAGTGTTTGGAAACATCAAGACATCAAATTGTCTTGACATATTGAGAAAAGTTGATGATCCACTTAGCTCAACTTTGAAAAAAGTAGTCTCAACCGGATCAGCATCATTTCTGTGCTAGTATGGATCAAAAATCTTCTCAAGTGTTGGAAGCAAACTCATGTGCAGTGAGGATCCTAGCAGCAAAGAGTTCTATGAAGTAACGGCCAACACCGGCAATAGCATAGCTGCCAAGAATTGGTACATTGACAATGACAACTTGTTCTTCTGCACAAGCAACAATGCATACTAGCTCTCGACTGTATATGATGTTGGTGATGATGGTAAGACAATGGTTGAGAAGATGGCTGGTGTCTAGCTCTTGAAGAGCAATGTTGACACTTCAAAGTTTGGAACTGTAAATTCTATAGCAATCAATTCATCAAGAAGATCTATTGCTCTTGGAACTTCAGACAGCAAAGTGCTAGTTGGAAAATATCCATCTAACATAGATCTTGAAAGCATTGCAAACTCTATATCATTGTCGGCTCAGCAAGTTCAGATTTCAGATGGATCTAAAAAAGCTGTGCTTGCCATGCACTATTTTCCAAACAGAAAGGCAGATTTATATCTTGGTGTTGAAGATGGACTATATCAAGAGCAACTTTCTGCTGGTCTTGAAGGACAAGTACTAGTATCATCTCCAACTGCTGAATCAACTTTCAACAAAGTCAAGTGGTTCAACAATGCACTCTATGCTGGAACTAGCGCCGGCCTATACAAGTTGATAAATGCAGATAGCTCAACTTGGGAACAGGTTAAAAGACCAAATGGACAGAATATCAATGAGAATGTAGTTGGAATAGCTACAACAAGAACAGCAATGTATGTTGCAACAACTAGCAAAGTCTTCAAGATCACTGCATCATACATAACAGAATAGACGGCAAATATTGCTAATACACTGTTGAATGAGAAGACATTTTCCACTTTAGCTATCATAAATGATGAGATAGTTTTTGTTGGAACAGCAGATTGTAAAGTCTTCTACTACACACAGAATGACATCATCTATCCAAAATAGCTTGAACTTCCTAGTGATGCTACGGGATCAATAGTCGGAATAGTAGCTACAGACTAGTTCATAAGTGTTGCAACACCATCTAACATCTACTGCTTTGAAGTTCAGAAGATGGATCTAGCTTAGACTAACATTGTAAAAGCTAAGACATAGCATTCAACCGGCGGAAATTCTCTTGATTCAGAGATTAGAAAGATATTCAACATCTACAATAAGACATTCATTGTGACATCAAGGAAGATTTTCTCTACAGATGGAAAAATCTGTTGGAATAGCGGCAGTGTCATGATAAATGATGTTGAAGTCTTCTAGCATGAATCTGATTGGATTATAGCTATTGCTGGACACACCAAATCATTTGTTATGCATGTCTCTGAAGGTGGAGATAGCTATAGCATTACTGAAGTTACTTTAGAAGATGTCTCTGTTCCAGCGGTAGATGTAGCTGCAACAGATGACATTCTTGTGTTTATTGACACATCATCACTTGCTACGGTTATTGACTTGTCAAAAGAACTAAGACATTAGACACCATCATAGACAAGTCTTGGCGGATCTTTCAAGCAACTTGAAAGCGCTGGAGAAATCATCTATGGCCAAAATGATGATGGGCATAAGATACAAAAGATTATGAAGTATCTTCCATCATTGTCGTCTGACATTGGAAAGAGCAAGATAACAAATGCATTTGTTGCAGATGAACAAGCAAATGTTGGCTTTGTTGCTTTTGATAGTGGAATATCTTGCATATCAGCTAAATATAGCCAAGCTAGTGATGGAGATGAAATAATAGATTTGACCGCTTCTTGGGTGCCAAAAGCAACTAAGTCAATTCTCTTGACAAATCTTGATCAATATAATGATGTTGTTCTTCTTGGAACAAGCAATGGAATCTGCAGTGCATTTCTAGATGATGTTGCTGGTGACTTAGGAAGCATAAAGACTAAGTTAGATTCAGCAACAAAGATCACAGGATCCCCAAACAATGCTACAAACATTGTTGAGACAACTCAAAATGGAATCAAGAAGATATTTGCTGTAACTTCAGCAGATAACAAGATATATAGTCAAACCACAAAATGGTCTAATGGTGAGAATGTAGCTGAATTTGGTCCACAACTATAGTCATTCATAAGTTCAATCTATTTTTCATCAGATGATGACGATGATGAAAAAACACAATACATATATTCAACTAATTTGAAGACTGAATTCAAGAGAGGCAGCACAACTTCAACAATAGACAACTCAAGATCCGCAACAAAAATATGTGACAATCCGCTTGGACTCTACATGAAGTTCAGTGATGAAACTCTTGGCTTTTGGTTTGACGAAAACACCATAAACCCGGGAACTGGCTTGCTATAGCAATAGCAAATCTACTATCCATAGATACTCAATGGAATAGTTGACATTGCATGCTATCAATACTTTAGCCCATATTTGGTTGATACTGACACAAACTATCTTGGACTTTAGTTTGCTTTGGCTTCTGGAAATCTATATAGGATAAATGCTGTAGATTTAGCCGGAAGCACAGTGACTTATAGAGCTAAAGCTGATGTAGAAGCGGTTTCTCTCAAGACATTTACAAATGCTGTAAATTGTGACATAGTTGCAGATGATTCTGGGGATTAGACCGGATTGATTCTAGTTGCTTAGGCAAATGGAACTATTTATATTGGAGAGCTCAATCCTACTGGCGAGTTGAACTTCAACTGGAAGTCTACATCTGTGTCCAGTGGAATTAAAGGTGCCTGGTTTGTCAGTGATGGAAAGATAGCAGTTTGGACTGAGACAGAAGCTTTGAAGGTCTTTTCGTTGAGCAAAAACGCTAGTGGCAACTATGTCTTGTCTAATGGCAAAGTCAAGTATAATTCAATAAAAAAAGTTTCAAAAGCTAGCTCCACAATCACTACATACAATCTTTTTGGTGAAGTTGATGGAGACATTGTTGAAGCTTATACTAAAGCAAATGTTGTAGAAGATGCAAGTGGCTGGAGCGGCTATTCGTTTCTCTTAGATGACAAAACACAAACGTATGCATTCTCAATCGCTGGTGGAACATTTAAGTATACAATCAGAGCCGGTGACTTTAGCAGAATCTACACTGGAATAAAATATCTAGATGCATTGTCTGATGGAACAACATCTTTGATGATTGGAATAACATCTGGAGGAAAACTAGCATACAATACAGATGGCACTTGCACATCTTGGACTGAATTTCCAACCAGTGAAAGCAATTTGATTGGATGCTGTGGATCTATAGTTGGTGACCGGGTGAGAATTTTCACTTGGACTTCATCGGTTGGTGGAACACAAAAAGTATACTATGGTGAGACACAGATTGACAGATTAAATGACCTAGATCTTGGAGAATATCTAGACAGCAAGATTCATCTTGGAACTAGCATAGTAAGAGGATTTGCTGATTCATCAGTCTAGACATTCAAAGATGCAAATAGTGGCAAGAATGAAATAGCAAATTTCTGCACTGGTGACTACAATTATAACAACCAGATCATTCTCACAAACAATGGAATTCTCTATTTTGATGGAACTCCAAGTGTAAGGGTAACAGAAGTTGCACTAGAAAAGACAAATTGGATGGTGAAAGACAGCCTTGGAAGAATTTGGGTTGTTGGTCACAGTTCAAATGCAAGTCAACCAAATCGTGTATTTAGCTAGATGTCTGGAACATCAGCAAAGCTATCTACAACTTCAACTATAACTAGTTTGCAAATTTTTATAGACCAAAAAGATAATATAGCATCTGTGTCATTCAGTGATGGAAATGTAAAACTTGGCTAGGTCAACATGGCCACCGATGTGATAACACTGTCTGAAGCATCTATTCCCGGCATAAGCAAGATAACAGCTATTGGAAAAGATGAAGAAACAGTTGTATTTGGAACAAGCAACAGTACTAGTGCAATAATCTTGTATGAATTTGAATATTTCATCATTCATAATCTTGAAGTTGACTCTAACTCTATCACCGAGACATTTACTGGACTTTCAATAAAGCAGCTTATGCAATATGGCAATTCAGCTAGCTTCAATGCCATATACAAGAAACTAGATGATGAGACAATTCATCTTCTTGAATACCATCCAAACTAGGACAAGACAAAAAGTACAGAAGAACGCTAGTTCACCGAAAGAGTTGGAGGGGTTTAGTTCCAAAGACAACTTAGATGGTTGTGCTAGCTTGATGATGATGGTGATTAGATGGTCTTAGCACTCTAGCTTGATGATGATACCGACACATTGAACTACACATACTACAATGAGTTGCAAGAGTATGAAAATGTTTGCATTTCAAATCCAAGAGGATTTGCAAAAGTTGGATCTAAGTACGCAATTGTCACTGGAGAAAGACTTGTCATGTTTGACAAGCATGGAATTTTGACTACATATGTCAAGATCAGTTCTTCAAGCCAAGCATATAGAAGATTCTTAGAGCAAGATGACAGTCTTCTAGCGACGGCAACAGACCATCTAGAAAGTGTTGATAAAACTAGCATCCCGGTAGTCATGAAAGCCGGATTGACCGGCTTGAGAACAATTGCAACTGCAACATTTGATGATGGAAAGCAAAGATGGTTCTACATCTAGAAGAATGCTGGAAAGCAGGAAGTTTGGCAGTCAACTAACTGCAGAATCTGGAAGAAGATGTTTGAGCTGAAAGACACATCCATTGGAACAGTATATGATGTTGTTCCAATCAACAAGAACATATTTGTGTTTGCAACTGACAAAGGAATATATTCAACTTGCTACTCTTGGACTATGGTTCCGGATGTGAATGACTTCACTAGAGATGATGCTCTTGAGCTCTATGAGCATGCTAAACAGATATACGTGACCCCAACATTTGAAACCTAGATGTCAAAACATGATCTTGAGCATCATGGAATAGCAAGTGGAGATGGCTAGGAGGTGTCACAGCAGCCTCTGATTGCTTAGTTGAACTCAAGATTCTCTTCTGTAGATCTTGATGACTTAGAGCCAACTTGGCAGAAGCAAGCAAAAGATGATTCTGCTGGAACACTTGGAATCACAAATGACCTCATAGCAGAGATGCAGTTTGGAAGCTACATTGATGGAGATGTTCTGGTGTACACCAGCAGCTTTGTGAATGCTTGTGAAGATGTGGATCAAAACTTAGAAGATGAAATGAAGGAAGTTACAAACATCTCATTCATCATGAAGCGTTGGATGTCTGGAGTAACAGATCTCTATATCAATGTTCCAACAACAAGTTCATATTATCTAAACAACTTGTATGGTGCTTCTGGATGTCGCATGCAGCCAGAAGCATCAATAGAGAGACAAGGAAAAGTTGGATCTTGTGGACCAACAACTGGAGAGCTTTCATCACACTACACATCACTTGTTGTAGGAATAGCTTCTGCAGAATACCATGTAGATCAAATGCTTGGCATTGAGATAAATGGAAACTCACTTCCACTAGAGATCTACAAAGACTCAACTGAAAATGCTGGGCCTTCAAAGAACTTGTACTCATCATACATTGAGCCATCAGTTGCAAGATCTTGGAACACAACTACAACCGACACAGAAGGAAATTGGTTGTTCAATTTTGCTTGCTTTGGAACTGATGCACAAGCAATTCATTTGATGTTCTATGACTCAAAAGCAAGAGCCAATGCTCCTTACATAAAGATTGTATTTGATTCAAATGGTGGTGAAGGGGAGATGGCAAAGCAGAAGTTCTTGCTAATTGGAGAAGATCCAACAAAATACACTCTTGAGCAGAAGACTCTCAGAAAGAATAGATTCAAGAATGACTCTATTGGATATGACAAGATATTTGCTGGATGGAGTCTCTCACCACAACCAGACAACTACTCTGGTGGTGATGCTCTTGATGGAACACAAGTTTATGAAAACACTTAGGTCTTCCCAACATCGGTTGGATTTGAAGAGTTGATGCAAGAGCTGGGACGTGGATCTGGAAGTGGAGTTGAAGGTCTTGTCAAGAAAGAGGAAATAACTCTCTATGCGGTTTGGTTGACATACAGATTCAGTGAAACCGACACAAGACTTGTGATGAACTCTACTAAAGAGCCATTCAAGATCGGTGAAGTTGGTGTTGATGAGAGCACAAATCTCAGAGGAACAGTAGTTATTGACTTTGGAGATTGATTGGCATGAAAACTGGATATTGGTATATCAACCCTAATGATTTCTCTCATTTCAAGGCGTATTATGATAGAAAAAGAGAAGATCTTATTCTTCATTCTGGGAATTCATTTAGTGATGATTTCTAGCAAGCATCATTTTCATCATTCAAAAGCTATATTGAATCAAATCACATTCCAGCTCTAGTGTTTTGGGGAAGTTGCAGTCAATGCTTGAGCTTTAGAAGCTAGGCATTAAGTCATTCAAATTTTAAGTCATATGCTTCTTCAACAGTTGGATAGACTTACATGTATTTCATTGCAAGTGATGCGTCATCAAACTCTGATGTGAAAGAATTTTGCAGATCTTCAACTAGAGAATTTCCTTATATTAGACTTTATTGGAAAAAATCTAATGGAGATGTAGCTAGTTGTGACGTGTCAAGAGGTACCTCGGGATATGCTAATAGTGCTGCTGGAGCAACCAATCTTGTCAATAAGATGAAACAGACTTTCTCCGGCTATTCTCCAGCTGTAAAATTCATAATAACATTTTCAGCAAATGGAGGAGAAGGAAGCTATGCACAACAAGAAGTCATTCAAGGTAAGAGCTTTACTCTTCCAAGTTCTGCAAAATTCAGAAGGTCTGGATACAAGCAAAGTGGATGGATAATAGGATCTACTAACTATGCTTTTGGTGCTAAGTTCACTCCAACTAGTGATACAACAGTAAAAGCTGCTTGGACGGTTGATGCTGTAGAACCTCCTCAGCCAAGCCCAGATATTCCGGTTGATGACCCAACTTTTGAGACACCAACATGGCAATTCTCTAGAAAGATGAAAGTTGTTGCAGCATCTAAAGACAAATTTCCATATAAATGGCAATATAAAAACAATGGTTACAAAAGAATTGCAATCTCTAACAACATCTCATCTTTGAATGCACACGGAATCATAGAGAATGTTGGACTTGAGAACTAGATTATCAGTGCTTATATAGAGCCAAAAATATCTGAAGTTGAGAGTAAATGTTTTTATAATTGCACTAATTTGATAGGCATCAATGGAAACAACATCACAAAGGTTGGAGACTATGCTTTCTATAATTGTCATTCATTGCAAGCTATAAATTTTCTTGGAGATGCAAACAAATATCTTTAGGTCATTGGTTCACATGCATTTGATGGATGTGGATTTAGAAGCATCAAAATAAACCATAAAGGTTCAGTTTCGGACTCATCAATGGATGAATGGTGCTTTGCAAACAATAAAGAACTTACTGGAGTATAGTTTTTGCAATCAACATATCTTGGGGCCCACATGTTTGATGGTTGTGACAAATTGACTAATATAAAGCTCAATAACTATCATAGCTATGTTGGGGACTATGCATTTGCAAACTGCAAGTCTCTTGCAAAAATAAGTCTTCCACCAAAGACGTACATGATATCTGAGCATATGTTTGATGGTTGCACAAACTTAGCTTCTGTTGTATTTGAAAGTGGATCCGATCTTAGACAAGTTGGAGACTATGCGTTTGCAAATTGCCCAAAACTGACTTCAATCACACTTCCTCCATCAGTCAATGATCTATAGTATCTTGATCCACAATGGCTGGCTGGAAGCAGCATTGATAGGGTCACATTTTAGGGATTGAGTGATGATTGGTTTGCTGATATCATCTAGAGAACAGTAGATGCAAAATTCAATGCAGGAAAACTATATGTCAACAACTATGAAGTTCTTGATAATGCAGCATAGATGAACATTCCAGTGTTTGCTTACTATACAAATCTAAATTTAACAACTGGAAAAGGATGTAGTTACTGTGAAAGAATGCATAATTATGTCTTCAACACTAGTGACTGGAAAACTTGGATGGGAAATCAAACTTACTATTTCGTTGTGTTTGATGAGAATGCTGATTGCCAAACATTTGGATCTAAAACTAAAAAGTTGTTTGGAGCTAATTGGGGTGGTAGTTATGCTTTTCCATTTGGACTATATTATTGGAAAAACAAAGAAACTGGAACAGTTAAAACCCATATATTCAACCGATTTAATAATGATAGTGCTGGAAATTCACTTGCAAATCTCAAATCAACACTCACTACAGCAATGTCAGAATGGCATGGCATAACAGAAACAACTATAACTATAAAAGAAGAGTTGAATACCTTTGGACGAAATGCTCCAATAATATATGTCTCATCTACTGGCAATGAATATAGGTGTGAAAACAACACAGTGACAAAACTTCCAACTTATAGAGTTGACCATAGAACAAAAGACAACTTCAAGTATAACATCTGGTATCATAATGCAAGAGAGTTAAAAGCATTTGCAGATGAATGGCATTTGCCAGTTCTAGCTGAATGGGGGGCTAGATCATGTGATCCTTGCAGAGACTTCATGAAGAACACATTCAGAAAGAAAGAGTTTCAAGATGAATTGAAAAAAAGATCTTGTCTTTTATGCAAAGTATAGCTAGAAAGAGAGGGTTCATTTTCATCATAGCCGGCGACATCATAGGAATATTTCATATCACACAATTGGGGTGAGCCACAAAGTTTAATTCCATAGTTGATCTTCTATTGGAAAAAACCACGCGCCGAGGACGACGGACGTCCAGAGACATATCGCATTGTTTGGAACTATAATTATCGCTCAGATCCATCTAATGCAAATTATTAGACAGTCTTAAACAAACTTGATGCAATGCTTGGAGACTATATTGGTGATCCAAAATATATTGCACCAACAATCATAGCATCTGGAAATAAACGATATCGGTATTATTTGCCAGATGACAAGATAGTAATTCCGGATGAGAATGAACATACATATGACTACACTATTGAATTTGGAAAATATGTAAAACCAGATGGAACAATTGGATCTACAACAACTCCGGGCTATGCAGTCATCACAATAATAAATTCAAATATTGTGCATCAATATGGTACATTCTATGTTGATACTTGTTGTGATTAGGCCCATTGTATCCATGTTTACAATAACGCAGGAGAAGTAGTCAATCCAATCAAAGATGAACATGGAAACATCATTGGCAGTGATTGTGTCGTTGAGAATCTTCCAACATCTATCTCTCATTCATTATCTAGATATAGAATAGATGTGCCTTGGCCGACTGCTCTTATAATAAAGATCACAAATGCATATCAAGCTGCAAATGGATCTGAATCTGCTCTTCCTTTGAAGTATAGAGCGGTATGTGACTATGATGGAAGATATTTCATCTGTAGTGATAAGAAAGCCATCTCAACTTGGACCGGAGCAGCAATTGACATTGACATGGCTGGAATATAGCATACTGGGGCTGGAGATGAGCCGCTTACAATGTCTACACAAGCATCTAGCCAAATGATCTTTGGAACTTCAACTACAGAGCTTTATATCGGAAAGACAATTGATCTTGCTAATAACTGGTATTAGTGGAATGTTCCAGATCCAGCCTAGCCATCTTTTGTTGATAAAAGTGGAGTAATTTTCAAGGTGTATGATATGAAAGTTGAGTCTATTTGGACCTTTGAAAATGAAGATGAAGTCATTGAACTTGACTATGATGGCTTGAAATATCCAGTTGGATAGTGGCATATGATTGATGATACAACTGGAAGCAGTGCTATCACAGAAATCATAGATCAGTGTGAAACAAATGACATTCCTATAATAATCTTTGAAAGCAAAGCCAATGAGACATCTTTCATCACTCAGATAAAAGCTTCAGATGAGTTCTCATTATGGGTCAAGAAACAGAATTATGTGTTCATGGATATAAGATCTAACTCTTGGTCATCAAATGGTCCAAAGACCTTCAGAGAGTTTGAATCAAAGACTGGATTTGACTCTAATTCAACATCTGATGCACTTCCAAAGATTCTTGTCTACAAGGCCTGCTCAACTTGCAATGATGATGGGAGTCTTACTGTAGAATGGAAGAAGAAAATAGCATATAATTCATCTTGGAAACCAGATTAGTACATCAATCAAATTAAATTCTATCTAGGTGAAGGATGATTTCTAGATTTAGTTGAAGTTCTCAAACTAGGTAAATATTGAAGTAACAGAGAGAATGTGTGAAGTGAAATGACTATAAGGACAATATCATAGCTGCCACCAGTATTAGACACTTAGCCAATACAATAGAGTGCTTTTATTGAAGTCTCTAGTCCAAAAGATGGCGGAAAATACAAAAGTGAGAAGTGCTCATATAAGAAGCTAGAGACGTAGCTTTCTGGCACTATTTCAAACAGTGTTGCTAATAGATATTAGCTTAAAGTTGGCACGGATGAATATATGGTAAAGCCAATCCGCGATGATGTAAACAAAATTTTAAGTGGAGACAATGTTATATTTAGTGGTAGGAAGAAATTCTCTACAATTCCAGTGATAACAGAAACAGATGTTAAAGCATTCACTGGCACTAGCACCGGTGACATAGCAACTGAACAACTAGTTCCAAATATTGGAAAAGTATTTGATATTGTTGACAACAGAGCCGGATTCATCTCTGAGCAGCATTGTGTTGATGCAAATCCGGTGAGAAATCCACATTCAACTCTTGAGTCTCCAAAGTTCTTGTATTGGCATCTAGATGATCAAGGAAGAGACTCAAGTGAATGGATTGATCCGGAGACACAGCTTCCAGGTGGTCCGGTCACTGTGAATAACAATGGATGGCTGACAATAACTGGATGGTTAGCTGATAATGGAAATGTCTTGATGCAAGATGCTTGGGTAGGTCTTTTTGGATATATCAATGCAAGAGATGACAATGATCCAACAGTTCTTCAGCACAAATGGGTTCCACTTCAATATTAGCCATGGCCAATAAGCTCAAAGAGCAAACAGCGCTAGTATGTCACTTTCAATCTTCCAGTCAAGAGAGGACTTCAATTGAAGATCAAGACCGGATTCAACGTTGATGGACATTCAGGTGGATTCTAGTCAAGCAACACTATCTAGCTTCCTCTCAATGAGCCAAACACATTCGTTGGCTATGTCATCTATTCAGTGAACACATGATTTGAGGTAATCTTGCTATGACCGACAAAGAGCTTGAGAACATAACAATAAAGATTCCAGACAATGTACCTGTCTCATTCCTTGAGAAGTTGACAAACTTCTCACAAGATGTACTTATGCTTGCTTCTGAGCCGGATGAGCGCACAGAGACACAATACATGTCAAAGTACTTTACATATGGAGACTTGGCA
>Ga0247610_10006151_pt1 | contig 12540 bp, 10 predicted proteins | sample 174DNAGHGhighgp2_FD_193483 | JGI IMG/M metagenome (GOLD analysis project Ga0247610, IMG submission 193483) | Sheep rumen microbial communities from Palmerston North, Manawatu-Wanganui, New Zealand - 1742 DNA GHGhigh gp2 | ecosystem: Host-associated > Mammals > Digestive system > Stomach > Rumen...
AGACGGTGTCTGCTTCACCGCCGGACTGCCTATTGTGCATACTGCCCCCGCCCATGGTATCGCTTACGACATCGCTGGCAAAAACATCGCTGATGCCCAGTCTATGCGGAATGCCATTTATCTGGCAGTGGATATCCTGCGGAATCGGAGAGGCGATGACTCGATGAAGCGATGAAAGGCGATGAAAGATGGAGGATGAGAATAATGGATTTGGTTATAGACATAGGGAACACGTTGCAGAAGGTGGCTGTCTTTTCTGAAAAAGGAGTTCTTTGCGATCTTTTTTCTGAAAAAAAACTGTCAATTTCATCTTTAGAAACTGTTTTTTGCCGATATCCTATTGAACGGGCTATTGTTTCCTCTGTGAGTAAAGAGAATGTGTCGGTGTTGCAATGGCTTGATGAAAGGACCCAATTACTACGTTTTTCTGCTTCCTGCCGCCTGCCTATCTGCCTACAATACGCCACGCCAGAGACTTTAGGCACTGATAGAATTGCCAATGCAGTGGGTGCCAACGTTTTATATCCAAACAGAAATGTACTCTCCATCATGGCAGGAACCTGTCTGGTGGCTGATTTTGTGAACGAAAACGGGGAATATCTGGGCGGAAGCATTGCACCCGGGGTGCGGATGCGCTTCCAAGCCTTGTCGCAATTCACGGCACGTCTTCCCCTTGTGGATCCGGAAAACATTGACTTTTTTATTGGAAACAATACCAAAAACTCCATTCTTGCAGGTGTAATGAACGGCATCATTCAAGAAATCAACGGAATAATTCGTCAATATTCAAGACATTACAGTCCCTTGAAAGTGATTCTTTCGGGTGGCGATGCGGAGTTGTTACAAAATTCCATAAAAAAACGTATATTTGCCGCCCAAAATCCGATTCTGGTCGGGTTGCATAAAATATTAATATTGAATGCTTCTAAAAGCTAAATATATACTATGGATAGTGGCGTTTTGTTGTTTGTGCTTCCCTTTTGTACAGGCGCAAAATGAAATCCGTATGCCCTATTCAAGCTATGGAATAGGCTCTGTAAACCACTATTCCAATGGTATTTTGGATGGCATGGGGAGTGTGTCCTACGCCATGCAGAATCCTTACTACATTAATTTCCGAAACCCTGCTTCTTACGCTGCATTTGACTCTTTGTCCTTCATCGCCGATGCCGCTGCTTCCATTTTTTATTCCAAATTATCACAAAAAGAGAACAAACAGAAAAATTCATACGCCAGACCTTTTTATCTGGCCATCGGTGTTCCCGTCACCCGCCATTGGCGTACCAGCGTTGGCATTAAATCCTTTAGCACTATTGGATATAATATCGCCACCTCTAAAAACATTCCCAATGTCGGAGATGTCAATTACACTTATTCCGGCAATGGTGGACTGAACCAACTCTATTGGGGGAATGCTTTCAAAATCTGCAAAGGACTTTCTATCGGATTAAACGCCAGCTATTTGTTCGGTTCCATTTTCGCCGCCAGCAATACCGAATTCAATAGCAACACCATCTTGAACTCATACATCAACGACGCTTATCTTGTTGATGGTATTTATCTTGAAGGCGGTCTGCAGTATTTTTTCAATATTGGTGAAAAACACAAAATTGGACTGGGTGCAGTGTATAGCAACACCGCCTATATCTGGGCAAAAGAGAAACTACTGATTAACTCGTATTCAGGCAGCTATATCAGCACATCCATTTACGACACTGTTTTGTATAAGGATGATTTGCGCGGTACATTAAATATCCCTCAGTCCGTAGGTGCTGGTCTTAGCTATACATTTAAGGATAAGTTGACCGTGGCCGCCGATGTGACTTGGCAAAATTGGGCCAACTTCAAATTCATGAAACCGTGTGACTCCCTTCAGAACACCATTATGGCCTCCTTGGGAGCTCAATTCATTCCAGACCCCACTTCCAACAAGTTTTTCAAAAAGATGGCCTTTCGGGTTGGCGGACGCTATTCCTCCGGGGAATTGTTAATCCGCAATAAACCTATTTCCGAATTCGGAGTCTGTTTCGGCGTAGGAGTTCCACTAACCTCTTTCAACACTCATTCCTCTCTCAACATCTTATTTGAATACGGAAGAACAGGAACACTGGTCAATGACCTCATCCGACAAGACTATTTCAGATTCTCATTCTGTTTCACCCTGCAGGAACGCTGGTATCAAAGAGTAAAATTAGATTAGAAAATTATAACCCTATAAAATAAAACTAAAATGAAAAAGATTATTGCAATTATTGCGTTCGTTTTCAGTAGCAGCTTCATCTTTGCTCAAAATCCTTGCCCCTTCAAATACGGGGCTAATGAGGCTGACTCTTTGAAGTGCTTGGAACAAATCACCAATTTCAGAACTTTCTACAATGCTAAGAATTACAAAGACGCATACGAAGCTTGGCAGTATGTGATCCAACACAGCCCTTGTGCTTGGGACGGCATCTACACCAATGCCCAGACGCTCTTCCAAAATCTCATCAAAGACGAGAAAGATTCAGCACACCGCGAGCTGCTGGTTGACTCCTTGTTCTACACTTTCGATGTCCGCAGCACCTACTTCCCTGAAAAATTCACTCCGGGTTCAGGATTAGGTTTCAAAGCCTATAACACCATCCGTTACAGAAAAGATCAGTATGAACAGGCTTTCAACTGGTTCGTACAGTCTGTGGAAATGGAAAAAGAGAACACTCAGCCCGCTATCTGGGATGCGTATTTCCAGCTTGCAGAGAATTTCACCAAAGCAAAAAGAGACACCTCTATTGTCGTTGAAGCTTACGAGCGTGCCACCGACTACATCGATCTTTCCATCTTGAATGCCACAAAAGCTTTCGAAAGCGGAACAGATGCACTGGAAGCCTTGAAAGCCCAGCTGGACAATAACGAGATAGACCTCGTGGCTTACGAAAAACAGGCCAAAAAACTCACTGCTGATACCAATCGTCAGTCCAAACTGATCTCCAACTACCGCAAAACTCTGGCCAAAATTGAGAAATCAGTAACTCCGTATGCTTCTTGTGAAGTGTTGGAAATGCTCTATGCCAAAAAATTCGAGAATATCAAAAACGACCTGCCTGCTGTCAGCAAAATGGTCAACACCATGTTCAAGGGCAACTGCATCAGCAGCCCGCTGTTCCAAGAGGCCCTGTCTATCCTACACAAAGCCAGCCCGAACCGCAACTCTGCGTACATGATGGGTAACCTCACTCTTCAAAACTACGTGAACTCCAAAAAGGACGAAGACATTGCCAATGCTATAAACTATTTCCGTGAAGCCGCTGAATTAGGTGAAACCCACGACCAAAAGGCTGACGCTTACTACATGCTGGCGTTGGCATACCAAACAAAAGGCTCTTTCTCTGAATCTCGCTCCGCTGCCTACGACGCTTTGAAAGCAAAACCTAATATGGGCAAAGCGTATATCCTTATTGGCGACCTCTGTGCCAACTCCGGCGGAAGATGCAGTGACGAACAGGTTCCCGGTGCTTACACTTGGGCTGCCGCCGACAAATACGCGAAAGCTGCCGCCGTGGATCCGAGCTGCGCTGAATCCGCCAACGCCAAACGCGCAAGACTGAGATTCCCGAGCAAAGACGAATTGTTCAAACGTGGTTTGAACAACGGAGCCTCCTACCATGTGGGATGCTGGATTCAGGAGAACACGACCGTAAGGTAATCTTCCCGAATGTTTCTTAACGCTAAATATCAATATAAAAGCATCATAATCGCCTCGTGCATTATGATGCTTTTTGCTGCCTGCAAATCCAAGAACAATAATTCACAGTTATTGGAATATAACGGGAAATTCCCTGATGAATCCGCCGAAAATATGACCATCACCGTCAGTGACTCCGGCACTACCATTTTCATTGTCAGCACTCCCATACTCAACCGTTACAATTCCACCGACACTGCTTTCGTGGATTGCCCTGAAGGAATTACGATTACCTCGTTCAACGATTATGGTAGCAAACAGGCCATTATCACTGCGGACTATGCCTGCCAAATCAACAACAATCTGTTCAAGGCCACGGACAACGTAATCATCCATGACCTATCCAACGGCGACTCCGTGATTACCGACGAAGTGATTTGGGATCAACGACAACGAAGTATCTACTCCACAAAAAGCGTCAAACAGATAAAAAGTGATGGTTCAATAAATTACGGTGATGGTTTTAATGCAGACGAACGCTTCACCCGATACACCATCATACACCCGCATGGGGAGATGGTGGGGTATGATTTCTGACGATGAAAAAGTAGTCCCGCTGGGAATCGAACCCAAATTTAAAGTTTAGGAAACTTTCGTTCTATCCATTGAACTACAGGACCCTTTGCGAAAAAGTGCGCAAAAATACAACTTTTTCGGTATTAAATGATCATAAAAAGAAAAGGCACAGAATAAAATCTGCGCCTTTTCTTTTTAATTTTTTGAAAATCAGCATTTCGCTATATTTACAATCACCTCAGTGGCCTTCACCATGGATTCAAGTGGCACATATTCGTACTTGCCATGGAAGTTATGACCACCGGCGAATATGTTGGGACACGGGAGATTGCGGAACGAGAGGTTGGCACCGTCTGTGCCGCCGCGAATGGGTACGATAACCGGCTCCACGTCCGCCTCTTTCATCGCCTTCACGGCACGTTCCACCACGTAATAGACCGGCTCCACCTTTTCTCGCATGTTGTAATACTGATCTTTGATTTCGCAGGTAATACAGTTGTTATACTTGATGTTCAAGAAGTTGACTATATCTTGCATGTATTTCTTCTGTGCTTCGAAAGTTTCGCGATTGTGGTTGCGAATAATGTACGACATTTTGGTCTCCTCCACGGTGCCTTCAATATGCGTGAGCAAGTAGAAACCCTCATAATCCTGCGTATGCTCAGGGCGTTGCGCAGCGGGCAGCATACCATTGAGTTCCATGGCGATGAGCTGGGAATTCACCATCTTGTTCTTGGCATATCCCGGATGGATGTTCTTGCCTTGGATGTGGATGTTGGCACCAGCGGCGTTGAAGTTCTCAAACTCCAACTCTCCGATAGCTCCACCGTCCATCGTGTAAGCAAAATCACAACCGAAAGCTTCCACATCGAAGAATTTCACACCGTTGCCGACTTCTTCATCATGCGAAAAGGCCACTTTAATGTCCCCGTGTTTGATTTCCGGATGCTGGATGAGGTATTCCATAGCACAAACAATCTCCGCAACACCTGCCTTGTCATCGGCTCCAAGCAATGTTTTGCCATCCGTGGTGAGAATTGTTTTTCCTTTATAATCCAACAATTCAGGAAATTCTTCAGGAGAAAGAACCGTATTGGAATCTTTATCCAAAACGATGGTACCACCGTCATAATTAGGGATAATGACCGGGGCGGCGATGCCCGGCATGTCGGGAGCTGTGTCCAAATGGGCCATGAAACCAATGACCGGCTGTTTCGTATCTGTGTTTGAAGGCAGCATGGCTGTCACATAGCCGTGCTGGTCTTTTTTAACTTCCTGCATTCCAATACTTTTCAATTCTTCTACCATCACATCGGCGAAGTCAAGGAGCGCCTGAGTGCTCGGATAGCTTTCAGAATTCGGATCCGCAGTAGTTGCGTAGGAGATATACTTGGAAAAACGTTTTAACAGAATGTCTTTCATATTGTTATTTTTTTGATTATTAGTGATTTATAAACAAAATTTATACAAATCTTAAAGTAAGCAAATGTACATAAAAAACATTAATCAAACTCAAACGAAAAAACAACGGAATCATCATATTTGTGATTTTAAATTCCATAGTTTATTTATCATTGTTTTTGTATCTTTCCTCTGAAATTGTAGAGACGTTTCATGAAACGTCTCTACAGCATCAATTTCACTTGTCTGCGTGTATTCGAAATTTATGTACCTTTGCGCCCTTAAAAAATAAAATATGAATTTGAGAAAATATATCCTTTTTGTAAGTATTTTCCTTTCCAGTGTTCTCGCGATGGCGCAAAATGCCGTCATCAAAGGTTTCACATACGACGAGTCCACAGGAGAGTCGCTCCCCTACTGCACAATTCTGCTGACAGGAACCTCATACGGTGCATTATCCGATGTTTCGGGTGCATTCCTCATAAACAAAATACCTACAGGTACTTACATTGTGAAAGTATCCTTATTGGGATATGTTGACCTTTTTGACACAGTGGAGGTATCTGGCAATGCTACCATCACCAAACGCTACAGCATCTCACCAAACTCACAAACTCTTGATGCTGTGCAGATTGTGGGAGAGAACACTCGCAAGGAGCAAGAGACGCGTACGTCAGTCATCAGCGTCACCCCGAAAGATATGAGCAAGATGCCCGCCATTGGCGGCCAGCCCGACTTTGCCCAATATTTGCAAGTGCTTCCCGGCATCATCTCTACCGGCGACCAAGGCGGACAACTTTACGTGCGCGGAGGCACCCCTGTGCAAAACATGCTTCTCATGGACGGTGTCATCCTCTTCAATCCGTTCCATTCTATCGGTATTTTCTCTGTCTTCGATATGGACATCATGAGCAGCGCGGATGTCTATACCGGCGGTTTCGGGGCGGAATTCGGCGGCAGGATTTCCTCCGTGATGGACATCAAAACCCGAGACGGAAACAAAAAACGTCTCTCCGGCAAGGTCGATATCAACAACATTGGCGGACAGTTGCTGCTTGAAGGGCCTCTCCTGAAACTCAAGGAAGACCGCAAAACATCCATCAGTTTTATCCTTTCCGGTAAAGGTTCCTACTTGAATCAAGCCTCGAAATTTTTCTATCCTTACGTGAAAAACGAAGATGGCCTCCCGTACAACTTTTGGGATCTGTATGGTAAAGTCACTCTGGCAACCAAAAACGGTACCCGATGGAATATTTTCGGTTTCAATTACGATGACCGCGTCAACTACAGTTCCGTAGCGAACTATGGCTGGAACAATTGGGGAATAGGTTCCAATTTCCTTATCGTGCCCGGCGATGCCCCCACTACCATTGAGGGTTCTCTGGCTTATTCCAAATACAGCTCTGAACTGCAAGATGTTAACTTTGATCCACGAAAAAGCTCGATGGACGGCTTCACATTTGACCTTGGATTCAACTATTATCTCGGCAACAGCCTGTTAAAGGTCGGCGTTGATGTTGTAGGATACAACACGAACTATGAATATTACACGATTTATCATGCGCAACGTACAATGGAAGACCACACTACTGACTTGTCCGTATTCGCAAAATACAAATACAATTTCCGCAACAAATTATTGATAGAACCCAGTTTCAGATTACAATATTATTATTCCTTAGGGGAAGCATCACCAGAACCCAGATTGGCTCTCAAATACAACATCCTGCCTAACCTTCGGCTGAAATTGGCCGCTGGCATGTATTCCCAAAATCTGGTTTCCATCACTTCCGACCGTGATGTGGTGAGCCTTTTCAACGGCTTCCTCTCCTCCCCGTTGGAGAGCGATCTGCTGCCGAGTACACTCATTAATGGAGACAAGGAGATAAAAGGACGCCTACAGAAGTCACAACACGCCATCTTAGGACTTGAATACGATCCTATCAACCCCTTAAGCATCAATATTGAGGGCTATTTCAAAAATTTTTCCCAGCTGATTTCCGCAAACCGTTATAAGATGTTGGAATCTGACAATGATTTTATATGGGAAAAGGGGCAGGCCTACGGTGGAGATATTTCAGTGAAATACGAGCAAAAAGGCGTATATATCTGGTTTGTTTATTCGCTGGGTTGGGTGAAACGAACTGACGGAAAGATTACTTACAACCCGCATTTCGACCGCCGGCACAACATCAACTTAGTGGCTTCTTATTCTTTCGGCAAAAGACGTTCCTGGGAAATCAACTGCCGTTGGAATTTCGGCACCGGATTCCCGTTCACGCAAACGCAAGCCTACTACCCCCACTATGATCCCACTTTTATCAACGATGACTATGTGAGTGCTAACGAAGATGTTTATTTCCTTCTGGCTGATTTTAATCAGGCAAGACTGCCAAGCTACCACCGACTTGACCTCGGAGCCAAAAAGAAATTCTTCCTCGGACCCCGTCACACTCTCGAACTCTATTTCTCTATGACCAATGTTTATAACTATAAAAACGTGTTTTACGTTAACAGAACGACAAATGATGTCGTTTACCAGCTACCGTTCCTTTACTATTTTGGTATGACGTGGCGGTTCTAATGAGACTTGAGACTTGAGACTTGAGACGTAAGATTTTGGAGTTGATTTGCGGATTTTTTCCTTTTTAGGAGGCTTGTTTATTGTCCTATAGGCTAACAAAGTGAAAATAAACGTTTTTTTTTCAAATGTAAGTTGTTGATTTCTAATAATTTTTGCAAATAATCAAAAAATATTCCATATTTTGACGAGTGATTAAAAAAAAGTGTATTTTTGCACCGTCATTCAGACAAACGGATCGGTAGTTCAGTTTGGTTAGAATACATGCCTGTCACGCATGGGGTCGCGAGTTCGAGTCTCGTCCGGTCCGCCAACAAAGTAGAGATGTAATTATTGCGTCTCTATTTTTTTATGTTCCAAAATAACACATCAAAATTCCTTTTTCTTAAACGGAATTTTCATAGTTTTGCAACCTGATTTGATTTGACGATTGAAGTATGGAAGATATCAAGACCACAACGGATTTGAAAATTCTGGTAGCGGAATGAGCGGACAAAAGGTGCAAGACCTTGACATTGAAGAGGTATCATCTGACAGGCGGAACCCGATATTGGCCGACGTGATGGCTCAGTTAGACTATATAGAGAAGCGGGGCAGCGGACTGAAGCGTATCTGCAATGAAACTCGGAGTTTAGAGTCCTATAAGGAAGACCGGAAACCGAAGTTCAAGTCCTCTTCCAGCCACTTCATAACTACCATTTATTCAATGGAGTATGACCCTGCGGTAACCAAGCAGTCATCAAGTGGTAACCAAGTAGAGGGACTAAGTAATGTCCTAAGTAGGGACCAAGTAGAATATTTGCTTACAAGTATGAAACAGGCCTCACCTGCTGCAGAGATTCGGAAATTAATGGGGATGACCAATGCAAGCAAGTTCAAAAAACATTATCTGGATACGCTTTTGGAGATGGGCGTGATTAAGATGACGCAACCCGATTCTCCAAACAGTCCCACACAGCGGTATGTGCTCACGGAGGAGGGACGGAAGCTGCTCGAATGATTATTATATCACAGAAAATCCAAAGAGAAAAAACTATTAAAAACCGTTTTTGCTGTCATTCATTTATTTGCAATGTAATTAAATGAATACAAACAGCTGCAACATTCAGTGCAAAGAACAATCTTAGTCTCGTCCGGTCCGTCAAGAAAAAAGAGGAACGAATGTTCCTCTTTTTTTCATCACATCATCGTTTCATCGTTTTTCATCGTCCCCTAGTCCTTCACGCACCGTACAGAATGCCCATAACATTTATAACTCAAATAGTTATAGCCTTCGGTCTTAAAGTCATAGACAGTGCAGCACCAAGCTTCGATTCGGCTGAAATTGTCAGCGCTCCAGAAAGCGGTTTGCTGACCGGCATGATGATAGCCAGTTTCGGTGTAATCGCCAGTAGGGGTGGCGTCGAAGCCGGCAACCGCTTTCGGTTTAATGTCATAGGGGTCCCAAAGCTGCGTGAACGCTTTCATCATTTCCCCGGCAACGGGATGGCCACCCAAAGTTTGGAAGAGTTTCTCCCATTCGCTGTTGTCAGGCAAGTGCCATCCTTCGGGGCAGATTCCGCGAACCGGTTTTGGAAGCGGCTTGTTGCTGTTGTGATGGCCAGCGAGATCCAGAGCTGCTGTCCAATTGTATAGCATTCCAAACCGGCTGTCGCTCGGAATTGCGTAGTATGCGGCAAATTCCGGCTGTGTGGCGGAAAAAGTCGGGTTCACACGCCAATGCTTCCCCGTCGGCGAAGTCATACAACGCACGTTCTCCGCCATCCAACACTGTGTACCAATCTGCACAGTCCGGTAAGTGTTGCCCTGATGGTCTTTTACAATTGGGGCAGACGGACAGAATGAAAAAAAATTCGTTTGTTCGGACTGAGCCACAAGCTTGGCCGTCCAGAATGTCATCAACAAAAAGACCAATATCTGTTTAAAAAAATTATAATTCATCCGTTTTATAGAATAAAAATAAGGAATATTGTTGCAATATTCCTTATGAAACTACTTCTTGTATTCAAATTAAAGATTAGAATTTCGTCAACGATTCGAATTTATCCAAGTTCTTGAGAGCGATGGCAGTACCACGAGCGACAGCACGCAACGGATCTTCCACCACATGTACGGGCAACTGGGTGATTTTGTTGAGACGTTTGTCAAGGCCACGCAGGAGTGATCCGCCACCGGCGAGGTAAATACCGGTTTTGAAAATATCGGCGGACAATTCAGGCGGAGTCACATTCAACGCCTGCATCACCGCGTCCTCAATGGAGTTGATGGAGTTGTTAAGGGCAGCTGCGATTTCTTGATAATTAATCATGATGCTGCGAGGGATACCGTGTACCAAATCACGCCCAAACACCTGATAATCGGCCGGTGGATTATCCAGATGTGTGATAGCCGCACCTACATTGATTTTTATCTGCTCGGCCGTAGGAATACCGATGTCAAGGTTGTGTTCACGACGCATAAAGTCCTTGATGTCTGCGTTGAGCTTGTCGCCGGCCACCTGCACGGATTTCTTAGAAGCGATGGAGCCCAAAGCGATGACAGCCACTTCACTGGTACCACCACCAATATCGATAATCATATTGCCGTTGGCATCCAAGACATCAATACCACTACCGATAGCCGCCGCCATAGGCTCGTAAATCAGACGCACCTCCTTGGCACCGGCTTGCTCGGCAGACTCACGCACAGCACGCTCCTCCACTTCAGTGATTCCCGAAGGGATACAGATGATCATCTTCATGGCTGGAGTTATGAACGAATGCTTGGTGTTAGTCATCTTGATGAATTCACGCAACATCAACTCTGTAGGCTGGAAGTCGGCAATCACACCATTGCGCAATGGACGAACAGTGTAAATCTCGCCGGAGGTTTTTCCATCCATCAGCAATGCCTTTTTGCCAACAGCCACTACGGACTTTGTGCGCGAATCTATGGCGATAATAGAAGGTTCATCCACCACCACCTTGTTTTCGTGTAAAATAACGGTGTTGGCAGTACCTAAATCTATAGCTATCTCTCTGGTAAACAATGAAAACAATCCCATTTTATATCTTCTTTTTACAAACTTGCAAAAATATAAAAATTATTGTGATAATACGATTTTTTGCATAAAAAGTTACATTTTTAGACTTTAGACTTAAGACTTTGGACTTTTGGGGTAATTTGGATACTGCTGTCGTTTACACAGATTTTTTTTACTTTTGCCGTTTCAATTGATAATATCAAAGTGCTAACAATCAGATTTATGAAAATATTATTGTTTCTGTTGATATACGGTTTGTTCGCGCCGAACAATGGGGCATGGCTGCAACGATTCTTTTCGGAGAAGCCCCATGTGGAGGTAGCGCATGAAGAGCCCGTTCTTGACACGTTAACACTGATGTTCATCGGCGACGTGATGTCACACAGTCCGCAGGTGGATGCCGCACGATTGCCGGACGGCACCTACGACTATGCGCCGTGCTACCGTTTCCTTGCGCCCTACATCGCTTCTGCGGATATTTGCATCGCCAACATGGAGGTACCTTTGGCAGGTTCACCATACACCGGCTATCCTCAGTTCTCCTGTCCCGACGCAATGATGTCGCAGCTCTTCGATGCAGGCGTGGATATCTTCCTCACTGCCAACAACCACACCTGCGACAAGGGTGGCAAAGGCATCCGGCGCACCATCCACGTAATGGACAGCTTGGGCATCCCGCACGTGGGCACCTATCTCGACAGCACAGACTTTCAACAGCGCAATCCCCTCATCGTGGAAAAGAACGGTTTCCGTATCGCTGTGCTGAACTACACGTATGGCACGAACGGTATTCCTGCACCCAACCCTTTCATTGTCAATTTGTTGGATTCCACCGCCATTGCCCGTGACATCGCCCGCGCCCGCGAACTAAAAGCCGATTACATCGTGGTGATGCCGCACTGGGGCATTGAATACGAGCGGAAGCAGAACAAAGGACAAAAGGGATACGCCAACTACATATACGAGTGCGGTGCCGACATGGTAATCGGCGGACACCCACACGTGGTACAACCCATCACATTGAAAAACAAAAACGAATACGGTGTATATCAACAATTTACAGCGTATTCATTAGGCAATTTCGTCTCTAACCAGCGCAAACGTTTCACAGATGGCGGCATCATCATCAAGTGCGAGATAGTGCGTGACACTAACGGTGCAATACGGATTACAGATTACGAATACCTGCCGTACTGGGTTTATAAAGGAACATGCCAAGGGAAGTATCAGTACCACATCCTCCCGGCCAAGCACGCCGTTGAAAATTGCGCATGGTATGACATCCACGGTGCGGATTCC
>Ga0247610_10006152_pt1 | contig 12538 bp, 16 predicted proteins | sample 174DNAGHGhighgp2_FD_193483 | JGI IMG/M metagenome (GOLD analysis project Ga0247610, IMG submission 193483) | Sheep rumen microbial communities from Palmerston North, Manawatu-Wanganui, New Zealand - 1742 DNA GHGhigh gp2 | ecosystem: Host-associated > Mammals > Digestive system > Stomach > Rumen...
AAAGTATTACAAGTGGCACATATTGTCCGTGATACGTAAACAAAATAAATATATTTGTTTTTCGTATGTGAACATTTAAAATTATATAAATTATTTTTAACTTGTTGCAATTAATTAAATAATATGTTATAATATTAATAGGGATAGATTATCTATCTTTTAAGGAAGGGGGTTTCCAAATGCCAGATAATATTAAAGATGAAGCTGGAAAGAAGAACGAAAATGATAATCTACTTTCTTATGAAGTTCTTTCTCAAAAGAATAAGGAATTAGAAGCTAGAATTGATGCTCTACAAAAGATAGTAGATGATACTAAAAAGGTTGTTCTTACCAATTTCACAAGTTCTTCTAGCAATGAACCTAAGAAGTCAGATACTGAAGTTCATGAGAAGTTAAAAAAGAAGTTATATTCTAGTCTTAGACTAAAAATGGAATAGAAAGGAATGATTTTAATGAATGAGAATATGACAAATTTAGAATTAGTTCAATACGTTGGTTTACCAGATGACATACTTGAGGATTTAGCAGTTGCTCAAGGTGCTGAATGGCAAGTTAAATCTAATCAATTTATTGAGGCAATCTGTAATAAGATTGTATATCAAACAGTTGACCAATTCGGTTGGGAAAATGTTTTCAAAAAGTTCGATAGTTTTCCTGTTAATTATGGTGATACTATTGAAAATATCTATGTTGAAACTCCTGAAGGATACCAATTCGACAAGGACGCAACAGACCCATTTACTAAGAAAGAAAACTTAGTAAAAGTATTATATGCAACAATCAATTATGAAATGCAATATCAAGCTACAATTCAAGATACATTATTACGTAGAGCAGTTTTAACTGAATATGGTTTAATTAATCTTGTAAATTCAATCTTAGCAAGTTTAACTACTGCAAAGAATGTAGATGAATATTTTGCAACAATTCGTATGTTAAATAATCCAGTATTATATGGAAATTCAACAGGAGAAGGAACTGCATTAGACCCTAAGCAATTTGCTGAATTAGAAGTTAGTGGAACAGATGCTAATAAGGCTAAGCAAGTAGCTGATAAGATTGTAGATGTAGTATCTTCATTCCAATTACCATCAAGAGACCACAATGCTTTAGGTATTCTTAATGCTTCAAATGCTTCTAATATCTTACTTATTATTAAGAGAACATTATTAAATAAGATTAATTTAGATTATTTAACTGGAGTATTCAATTTACAAAAAGTTGATATTATCAAAAATATCATCACTGTAGATTCTTTCCAAGTAAAAACTAAAGGTGAAGAAGCTGACACTACTTATGGAGAAGATATTGATTTCATTATTATGGATACTCGTTGTTTCGATAACCATGTTGCATTACAAGATGGTGGTATGATTTATAATCCAAAAGGTAAATATACTAACCATTTCTTAAACTTATGGAAGATTATTTCATTTAAGTATTTCTACAATGCTGAAGCATATAAAGTTGTAGAAGCAAGCGAAGATTCTTCTGAAAGTGAATCTAACGCTGACGCTCCAGCAGGAAATTAATATTGTTTGGAGGTTGATAATATATGTATAGATTACACTATGTTAGAGGTATCAATGCATATGATACACTACAATTCAATTCATTATCTGACCAAGAAGATTTCTTTGATGATTGTGTTGTAGGCGACCCTGTAGATGAGTATTATCCTCCTCTATATAAAAATAGAATAAAATTCGCATTTGATGAAACTTCTATAAATAGTTTACAAGTTAATTATCTATCCCTAATTTATAAATCAAAAACTTATTACTATTTTATAGATAAAATTAATTATATTGCTGAAGATTTATGGGAATTTGAACTTACAATGGACACTATTCAGACATATATGTTTAATGTTTCAAAAGCAGGTAGAGTTACTAGAAAATCTATAAAGAGATGGATTGATTCTAACACAATTAATAGAAATTATATTAGAGAAAATATGTCAAAAGAAGATTTTGATATAACTAGATTTGATAATAATAGAAGTGTTTATGCATTTTATTTATTTGCATTTTCAGAATTAGAAGTTCCAAACTCCAATGTTGTTCCTACTGCGATAGTTTCGGATTTGTCTAGTAGCTCAGGAGATAGGTCTTATATTAGAAATAATTTATATTATTTCTTAGTTCCTGTATATACAGATTCAGATTTATTAATAACTACTATTAATTATAACAATGTAAATTATGCTCAAAATTTAGTTGGAACATTACAGCATTTATTAACTAGTCCATATTGTGTTTCTTGTACATTAATACGTTCATTAGCTTTTAGACAAAAAGTTAATATTTACGCAACAGGAAATACTATGTATTTAGATGATACTAACGCTGGTATTACATTTAATCATACAGCACCAGCTTTCGAAATAAATATTGGTGGAGGTCAAACTTCAACAATCGCTGCATTTTTAATTGATAGATATAATTCTAATTTTCAAACATATACAACTTTAACAGAAAATTTAATATTTGATAGAAATAGAAGTGCAGGTGTTTCTTTCAATAAGAAATATGTTCCTTATTTATTAGATGAAAATTATTACAAATTTGAAGTTGGTGAAAGGTTAATGCTTTCAAGTTATCCATTGCATCAAATAATTGTATATACATCAGGAAGTAAAAATTTAAGAGGTTATTTTATGTATGATTTAGAATCATCTTTTAGAAATTATAAGATATATTCTAATGGAGATACATATGATAAGTTCTTTACAATAGCAACTTCACCTACTCAACCAACAATGATTTTAAATAAAGATAGTTGGGAGCAATACTATGCTAATAATAAAGCAAATTATACAATAGGTATAAAGAATGATATTGCAAATATTATTTGGAGTAATTTTACAGGAACTACTAGTAATGTAACTAAAACTAGAATTACAGGTCAATCTTTGAGAAATAGTGGTTTCGTTCAAATTGAAAATGCTGTTGATAATATGAATCCTAGTGGTATTAATACAGGAAGTAATACAATGCTTCAAGGACATATGTATAGTTCATTTGGTAAAGAACAAGCTAAAGTTGGTCTTGCAAACACTGCTATACAAATGTATAATTACGGAGATAATCTTAATATTGTAAAAGAAAATGCAATTTCTACTCCAAACTATGTTGCACAAGGTAATAATGCAATAAATGACTATTATATTAAAACATTTGATTTAATAGTTCGTGAAAGTCAAGTTAGAGATATAGAAAATGTAGCAAGATGTATTGAATATTATGGATATCCTGTAAATGAATATTATATAGAAAATGGATATAAAGGTTTTACAGATTTTGATATTCGTTTATACTATAATATTTGTCAAATGGATAGTTTAATATTAACTGAAAATATAGTTATACCAGAAGTTTTAAAAGCAGATTTCATAGCAAGATTAAAATCAGGTATTAGACTTTGGAATAAAAATGCTTATCAACAATATATAGGATTTGGTTTAGCTTACGATAATGTAGAAAAAGAATTAATATCAAGTTAGAAAGGAGAGATAATATAAAATGGATTTAAGTCAAGCATATGATTATCTAAATCTTTCTCAATTAATGAAGAAATTAGGTTTAGATGGACATTATATAAAATTTAAATATTTAAAAGGTTTAGTTAATACTAAAATATCAATGTTTAAGTATAAAAACTTGCCTGGTTCTCTAACTAGTGAAATATTAGAAACTGCATTAATGTTTAATAATCATTTATGTTTTTACAAGAGTGAAACATTTGGTATCGTTCTTTGTAGGTATCTTCCTTTAGGTGAATTTGATATTTATTGGAAACCTACCCATGTTGATTTATTAGCATTAAATGGCAAAACAATTGCTACAAAAGTTCCATATGAAGATATTGTATTAGTTAGAGATAATGAATGTGATATTATACCATTCTTGTGGATTTTAGAGTTTATTGAAGTTCTTGAACGTGTAGAAGATACTCTAATGAAAAATATGTTGCTTCTACAATTACCAATTATATTTACTGGTAAAAAAGAACAGATAAATACATATAAACAACTAATTAAGAAGACACTTAATATTGACCCATTTGCAATTGCAGATAAGGAAACAATTGATAGTCTTAAACAATTTGATATTAATCTACCTGTTAAGTTAGATGAAATACTAAGTGTTTATAAAAACTATAAGAATATGTGTCTTGAAAGTGAAGGTATCTATGGTACTGAAACACAGAAAAAGGAAAGACTATTAGTAGGCGAAGTTCAAAGTCAAACTGAATATGTCGATTACAATTATCAAGGTTTCAAGAGAATGAGACTTGATTTCATAGATGAAGTTAAAAAGAAATTCGATTATGATATTGAACTTGAAGAAAGCTATGTAGAATTCAGAGAGCAAGATATTGAACTTCAGAATCAATTAGTTAATCAATTTGGTAATCAAAATGAAGGGGGTAATGGAAATGCAGAATAAATTTGATGCAATAGACGATTTCCCTAAAGTTTATGAAGTTATGCTTGAATATAGAACTCAATTTGAGGCAGTATTAGATAATTTACAATCTGAACAAATTGCAGGTATTCTAGATGCTATCGAAGATAGATATTGCATGTATAAAATTAGCGAAACTGATAAAGATGATTGGGCATTCTATATGAAAAAGCGTTTAAGATTAAATCGAGATTACTTTAAAAGAGTTCTTGATAAATATTTTGAACAATTAGATGAAACTCAAGGTTATGCATATAATAAGACTTCTACTACAGGAACAACTTCTAGTGGTTCTGGTTCATCTAATGCTGCAATTAATGAAGAAAATAGTATTGATACTACTTCTTCAAATAGTGTTGTAGGTCATTCTACAAATAGCAAACTTACTACTCATATAGAATTACCTAATAGGCAAACTCAAAATGAATATCCAAATGATAAATTAAATGAAACTGGAGATTCAGATTATTCAGATAGTAATAGTGCAACTGAAAATAAAGATTATAGTTCAGATATTACAGATGATAGAACTTATGCACAAAGTAATGAATCAAATGTGTCTTTCAATGAACAACGTTCAGGTGGCGTAAATGTAGTAGACCAAAGAGAACGTATATTAAAATACATACGTAATATTTATTATGATTTCACAGAATTATTTAAAGATTTAGTTCTACAAATATATTTTTAGAAAGTGAGGTCTTAATATATGAAAGATAATACATTATATAATATAGGGTATGCTTCAAGTGGTGTAAGTTTTACAGCATCACTTGGAGTTATCTCCATGTCTCCAGAATTGATGTTAACTTATTTATCAATTCTATGTATGGTGGTTTCTCTAGTATCTACGTTAATCTTAACTACAATCAAGATTGTGCAACTTGTGAAAGAAAAGAAATACGCAGATGCTAAGAAAGAACTTGCTCAGTCAGCTCAAGATTTGGCTAAGCAAGTAAATGAAATAAATGATAAAATAGAAGATACGAAAGGAGAAAAATAATGAAAACTTATAATGAAATTGTTGATGATTTAGAATTTCTTGAGAAAAAAGAGGCTACATTTGAAACAAATACTGAAAATGAAATGTCTAGTTTAGATGACCGTGTTACATCTTTAGAGCAACAAGGAACTCCACAATTACATCTTCATAGTATTAGAATTTCTAAAGCAGGTTTAAATATATATTTTCAAATATATAATACATCTGAAACTCAAATTACAAAAGAAAATATAGCTAATATTTTTACTAATAATTTATATATAAATGTATGTGGACTATATGAAGATAGTAATAATACATATATTCCTATACCTACAATTCTTTTCTCTAGATATGGATTTAATGTTTGCGTTTTTAATACAACTACAGGTAATCCTGATATTTTAGAAACTATTAATTATTCTGATGTAGATGTATATGACACTATAATTTAATTATTAATTTAATGTTTAATCTTTGCACACAACGCTCATTAGAAATTCATTATAGAAAGGAAGTGAATACACCCCTTTTTGAGATAGTTTGCACCTTATCTAGTGAGCGTAAGTGTGGAGATTAAAATTGTCCACACACTAGAAATGATAGACAAGTGAATAATATAGACACATGCCAACCTAGGAATAGGGTGTCTGACTAGGCAGTCGTTCACACCTTGATTTTCAGTGCAAAAATAAAAAGCCGTATGGTATTACATTACCAAATACGGCTTATTTTTGTTTTTACATCATTTCTACAATATACTCCATAAGTGTATATGCATCTTGATTTACATAATTAATTTCAAAATGATAATAGCGATATTTTAATAGAGCAAACCAAGTTTTTCGTAATATTTCAATATTGTAATAATTTGGTTGGTCATTATCTAAAATATGATAAGTTATATCTTCTTCAATTATTTTTCTTACACTTTCTAAAAGTAATTTACTATCAGACCTTACATATACATTAAGTGTGTAATTATTGAAAATAAATCTTGCACGTAATTTGTCATTAGGTCTTTTCTCAACACATTCAACTTTATTAGATACCATAACATCATTATTGTAGTGGTAGTCATGATATGCAGTTCCTTTTGTAAGTTTAAATAGAGGTGTATCTTCCTCAATCTTTAGTAATTCAGCACTATGTTTAGCATACTCAACTAATAATCCACGCTCTTTATCAACGTATAATCCATTGAAAACTTTAACATTAAAATACTGACAATATGGATTAAAGAAATTAAGATTATTTCCTAATACTAATATCTTACCATTTTTACGATGTCTAAATACAGTAGATGCAAACTCTAATAATGCAACAACTTCATCTTTTAAATAATGAATATTTGAGCCTGTTGGTATAATAGCCTCATCATAAACTATTAATGAAACGTTTTCGAAATTCATTGATTTATACTGTTGTGCTATTGATAATGGGATAATATATCCTAAAGTATTTCCACCCCATGAATATGAACCACCACCTTTTTTATCACCCTTAAATGCTGTTCCATCAACGATTTTATCTAGCAATTTCTCTTGTGCACTACATTCCGTTTTATATCTTCTTAGGTAAATGAATTCTTCGCCATTATCTCTAAAGTTCATACAACCTAAAATATTAGCCTGTGTAGTTTTACCAATACCACGTCCACCCATACATACATTTAGAAAGCAACCTTTAGAAAGTATCTTTATAATGTCCCAATAGGTAACACAATCCAATGTAATTTTAAGGTGAAGTTCACATGGTTGTTTTTTATCTTTTGCCATTTTATTTTATTCCTTTCTTTCAAATAACATAATATCTACGTCTTGATAAATAACAATAAAATCATAATCTAATTCTTTAATAGTATCATAATTTATATTATCACTATCAATTTCTTCTAAAAGTTTTTCTAAACCTTTAATTCTATTGCCTCTTACATAATCGTATTGAGTACATATTCCATCATTAGTTTTAACATATCAATCATAACTAGAATCATATGTGCTTATTATTAAATATTTCATATTTCTTTTCCTCCTATTCTTTCAAAGTAAATGTTGTTGGTACTAATACAGTTCCTCCCGGCACTTGCATTGGAAGTAATTTGTATCCATCAATAGTAAGACCTTTATCAAATACATTGAAAACATTATCTTTTTCAGTATCTAGTAAATAGTCTTTAGTTGCATCATTCATACCTGCACATGTAATAGTATATTCAATATCATTATCTTTACCCATTTCACAGAAGCAGTAAGTTTTCTGTCTTATATATTTACTTTTTAACTCAGTTGCCTCTAGTTTAAATTTACCAAGTATAATTGGGTCTACAATATTAGGGTCTAAATCTCCTAAAGTATGAACACTATCAGTATCACAATATACAAAGTTTTCAAAACCAGTAGAGCAAATAGCATCGTCAATTATTAAATGAGCATAACTCACAATTGCTATTGCCATAGGTAAGTAATATTTTTTCATATCTTGTTCTTCAGTTGTTGCGAAACATAAAGTTCCAGTTTCATCAAGATAAGGTATTTTAGATGAACCTTTACAACGTGAACCAAACTTTCCATATAAACTATTTAGCATTAATTTTGCAATGGCTCTTTTAGCACCTACATTTTCGCATTTTATCATATACCATTTATTAATATATCTAGAGAATATTCCTGTAGTTGTTTTGAAACCAAATATTTCTAAATAAATTAAACATTTTACATCATAATGTCTATAAAGTATATCTAAATCAATGTTCGAAATATACATTGTTTCTAATCCATCAGAATTAATATAATACGAACCCTCAGCCCACATTACATTTTTCTTTAGTAATGATGGTAAATGACCTTCTTTTAAAGTGAACTCTATATCAACCTTGTAAAGTTCAAACTTATAACGACCTGGAGTTTCACATCTAATTGGTTTTCCAAATGGTAATTCACATGAACTCATAACTGCTGGATACATGGAATTGACATCGTATCTTTTTACATTATATAGAACTTGTCCTTCATATAACGGATTGACTTGACACCTACCACCACGATATGCCAAACGATATTCTTCAAGAAAATCAGTATCTAATTGTGGGAAATATTCAGGCATATATTTGAAATCATCTGAAAAATTATGATATGCACAACTTGCAGTTGTCATTTGATTAAGACCTAGAGCCTTCAATTCTTTTAGGGCTAATGCAACGATTTTTACATCATTAAATACATAGTCTAGCGTAGTTTCATCTACAGTGTAATCATTATAATCAATATGACCTTTTAACATAGGCAACTTGAAATCTCTTGCTATTTTTTCAACCTTAAATGGTATTATTTTTAAACTGTCTTGGAATTTTATAGTACAGTTTCTATGTGGGTGATATGTAATCTGATAGAATTGACCCATGTCACTAATTAGAGTATTATAACAAGCACTATCTTTAGAAACTATTTTAGGCTTATATTCTAACTTTTGTCTAATAAAGTAATTCAACATGAAAGAACCATCAAACTTTAGGTTATGGAAATATACAATAAATCCATTTAGGTTTTCTTTAACGAATTTGAAAAACTGATTTATATCTTCACCCCAATTTATTATTTCACCATCAGGATTAGAAATGGCGTATAGCCACACTTTAGTGTAGCCATACTTTTGATAATACTCATATGTTGTAGTTTCGAAATCTGCAACAACCCATTTATCATTATTTTCCATTTTTATTTATCACCATATCATAAAATCCTAATGTTTGAGCATATTGATTATATTGTTCTTCTGAAATTGAATACTTCATATTTTTAACAATTGAACGCATCTCATCGTCTGACTTTATCATTGATAATTTGTTAAGTATTTCTAAATTAGTATCACTGTCATCTACCATTGTAGTATCAATATGATAATTACGCTTATTTCTAATTCTATGCTTTTCATTTGGTATATAATATTGAGTGATTTCTGGCATCATAGCGGCGATTTCAGTTGCTGATAATTTTTCAACCTCTTCTTTTATTATATTATTAATCTTAAGTTCATTTAAAGCAGACATATAATTTTGTTTGAAAGTATAATCCTTCTTTTCTACCCAAGCACCACTGGTAATTTCACGTGAACGTCTTTCTGCACTTGCTAATGCTTTATTCTTTTCATTTAATGCTTGTTGGAAACTCATAATATACTCAAGGGGATTTTCTTTAGATACGTTTTTTATAGCCCTTGCAAATTTTCTTTGCTCCTTAATTTTAATTTCTTTTAGAGAAGCAACTCCATATTTCATTTTTGCCGCCTTAGCGTAAAGCATTGACCCTTTAACATATTTAGATAAGTCTATTTCAGCACGTTTAGCCTTTATTGCCTCATGAGTTGCAGTTTTTCTTTCCTTCTCATTTTCAATTAAATCTAAGGCATGTTGTTCAGATTTAGTTAATACTTTAATTGCCATTTACTTTTTCCTCCTTATTTTGCAATTATTATATAAAAGAAAAAGGAGTTGAAGATTATTCAACCCCTTATGAGTTTTAACTTTGGATTATTCCTCAGTTGTTCCTTGTAAGCCCTTGAAATAATCCTCAAGAGTAGCCTTTTCTATTTCAGCCTCTTTAATATCATGGAAGTTTTGAATGACACAAACTGTCTTTTCTAATAAGATACCCTCTGAGTTTTCATATTCCTCAGTAGTTAGGAAATAGTCATTAGGTGATAATTCAAAATCTAATGGGAAGTTAAGGTTTGATTTTTCAATATCTTTTAAAACTGCATTTGTTGGTCTAACTGTAATAGAACCTTTCATACCATTGACTTTACCAAACCACTTTGGAATACTAATTGTAGTTTGCTTTCCTTTGTCATCTACCTTTGTGATTTCTACTTTCTTTTGAAATACTGTTAATTTAAAATTTGCCATTTTCGTTTTCCTCCTGTTTTATATTTTCTTTATGGCTAGGTATTAGAGTATAAATTATAATATAACTTTCAATTAATTCTTTTCCAAGCATATCCCAATAAGAAATACAATCGTTTCTGAAAGTAAACATCTTATTGTTTTGGTAAGTGCTATTCTCGGGGTCATTCTCAAATAATTTTAATGCCTCACTTACAGTTCCTTGAAATAACTTAATTGTAGGTTGATTATTCTTTATACCTCTAATTAATATTTTTGTAGTATCTATGAAATGATTTTCTAATAATTCTTTAATTGTGTAATTACTCATCGAATTGAAACACTCCTAAATCATAATTATCTAAAATGAAATCATCTAGTAAATCCTCAATTATTCCATTAAACAAGATACCATTTAATTTATTGAAATTCTTTTGTAATTGTTTAATAATTTTAATTGTAGTATCAGGATATAAACTATTTTTAGATACTTCCTTAAAATACGCTTCTCCATTTGCACATATAAAACCTATTAGATTTCCTTTGTGCTTTAAGATATAGTTTATTTCATACGGATTATCTCTAACTGCTACTAAAGATAACTTTGTATGAGAGTTTGTTGCATAGTCTATAAGTTTATATAGACAATTAACTTCAATTAATCTCATAGATACTCCTTTGTAAATAGGGTAGGGGAGGGAGTGGGAGGGTGGGAAATAAACCTACTTCCAATTTTGACCCCTATCGGTATTTTGAAAATTGAATTTTTAATAAGGTTTCAAACTTAATTTAGTTATTAAATAGAAAAACTGCATTATATAGCAGATTTCCATTTATACATTAAAATTATATAGTATCTGTTATTAGATACCATGTTTCCAGATAATCTAGCATCTAGTATTGGAAACTAGATTTACTCATAAGATATAATCTAGTATGTATTACTAGATACAACCTTTAAATAAAACTATACTTTATAAGCACTCTATAATGTGGGCTTTATAAAGTGCTTTGTATAGTTAATTATAAGTTAGTCTTGAATAATGTAGTGTAGTTGTCTTTCAAGTCTTACGTTAAAAGTTAAATCCTCATTAACGCTATCAATAATGCCTTTATAGCCACTTACGGAACAGCCACAGCCAAGTATTGATTTTCCAGTGAAATAGGCTTTTAGAGTTGCCATTGTTAAGCCTTTTATAACTTCAAATGGCACGTTAAGTAATAAATTGTCTAAGCATTGGAAATATGTATCAGTGATATATAAATCTTTTAAAGATACATATACTTGACCTTGGTATTTAGTCTCGTTACCAAGTTCGTCTTTTTCCTTACAATTAAACTTAGGAACGAAAGTAATTTGCTTTTCCTCAGTTCTTTTCAATTTACTTTCTAATTGAAAGCTAATAGTGTTTAGTGTTTGTTTTTCTTTAATATTTTCCATTTTTTAGTCCTCTATTCTTTGTATTTTCTAACTTAGCCCACATTATAAGTTATATTCTATATATAGCCCTATAAGTCAATTTTAAGCCTTGTATATAAACTCGGCTACTATTTCACCTGTATCGCTATCAATTAAATCAATTTCAATATTTTTACAAAAATCAAACGTGATATACATTGGTTTACTATCTTTAAACTCGATTTTAATTTGATTATCAAAGATATATAATTCCTTGAATTGATAAGAAAAAATCTTAAAAATTGGATTGTCATTATTAAAATATAAATCGACTACTAAGTCATCGTTTAATAATTCAATACTTCTAATAATTGCCTTTATATCTTCATTAAAATTACTTCTTGTATTTATATCATACTTGTATGTCTTCATTTTTCCACCCTCATTATTTTATATTTAGGGCTATATACACAATATAACTTATAATGTTTATTAAATTGTCAATGTATCAACGACCTTAAGAGTAATGTTATTAGCCATGTCTTAGGTATGCACTCCCATGCTTTACACTTATATTATATCATATAATAAAAATAAGTCAATAGGCTTTTTTCAAAAAAGTGAAATAATACAATTTTTGAAAAATGTCCGTATATCACGAACACAAAAATAGTATTAGCGTTAGTTATGACTAACTGCTAAAATGAATAATATTTTATGAAAATGCTTTCATATCGAATAATATTTGTTTTTGTGTAGCGAACACTTGTAGGTGGGGGGCGGACAAAAGTGTGCCATCTAAATACTTT
>Ga0247610_10006153_pt1 | contig 12538 bp, 6 predicted proteins | sample 174DNAGHGhighgp2_FD_193483 | JGI IMG/M metagenome (GOLD analysis project Ga0247610, IMG submission 193483) | Sheep rumen microbial communities from Palmerston North, Manawatu-Wanganui, New Zealand - 1742 DNA GHGhigh gp2 | ecosystem: Host-associated > Mammals > Digestive system > Stomach > Rumen ...
GATTGTGACTTAGAACCTGTATAATTGCCTTTACCGATGATAGTAACTATAGAAACATGAACCATTCTATCCATATCATCTCTCGGTTCTATTCTTATAGTATAATCTTGATTTCTGAGAAGTAAAGTTCCGCTATATTCTACTTTAAGATTATTAATATCATATATTTCATATTTTAAATTACCATCTTCATCAAGATATTTTTCAGGTTCACCGCAAGTAATATCTGCTCCTGAAATATCTATAGCAGTAATTGTAAATCCTTTAGTAGATACAGAATTTTCAAATACACCAGTACCTCTAAGAGTTACTGTAGCTTCACCTACATCAATATTATTTGATACTTCTACAGTATAATCTTTTCCTTCTTCTACATCTTCTGTAACAATTTCAGGAATAATTTCTTCTCCAGAATATTCAAAAGAATTAGAAGATAATTTTATATTTTCTTTATTAATATCTGCAAAAGTATCATTAAGATGAACCATCTCTTCTATATAACCTGTACAATTATTAATACCTGCTACACAGATATATGATACTTTAGCATTTTGAACAACTTCATTCCTGAAATCTATTTCATAATCTTTATCTTTTATAAGAGTATATCTATCTTTCTTTACTTCTACTTTAGATGTATCATAAGATTCATCTACGATTTCAGGAACTATAATTTCACAATCAGCAATTTTAAGAGGAATAATATTAAACTCTAATATTACTTCTCCTGAAAACTTACCAATACCTTTAAGAATTACATATCCTTCACCGATATTTATATTTTCATCAGTCTCAGCAATTCTAAAATCCCTATTAATCATCAATTCCGTTTTGATATCAGGAATAATTTTATATCCTGTATATACTTGATCATCAATAGAGAAATTATAATCATTAATATCCAATACAATTTGTCCTACTTTATATTCTGCAGTGGTTTCACCTTCATATTTATTAATACCAACTACAGTAATAGTTGTAGTAACAATATTATTTTCTACATTAGTTATTGGCATTTTTGTTATATAGTCTGTACCAAATTCCAATTTTTTATTATCATATTCTATGGAGAAATTATTAATATCATATACTCCATATTCATCTGGTTTTCCACAAGAAATAGTACAATCTGAAATCTTAATAGCCATAAATATTGTACCTCCTATAATAATTATTATAAAGTGAAAAAAATTAACAGTTACGGATAACTCCGTAACTGCATAAATACTCGTTTAATTATATATTATAAATATGAAATATGGTATAGAGTTTTGACTTTATAAAATTAATAATGGGCAAATATAAATATAGAGGAGGATTATCATATGACAAAAATTCTTGATATTTTGCGTTACTTTGGATATAGCGATCCAAAGAAAGCGTATCAGAGTTTGTCAATGAATGCAATTCTGAGTTACATTCAGAGATATTACTCTGAAAAGAAATAAACCAAACAACTAAAAAACAATATTTATTCTGGAAGTCATCGTACTTCATAATTATTATCAATCTATAGAGGTTCTCTAACCATATCTGCCCATTATTAATTTAAATGTTTACACATCTATTTCTTTTTAAGATTTTGACATTATATTAATTTCAATAAAGGAGGCTTATATAATGGCTAAGCGAATTATATATTACAAATGTCCCTTTTCTTGTAATAAGAAATATGATAGAGAGAAATTAGTAAGACATGTTGATAGTAATCATCAAGATGAATTACCTGAAGGATTTAGTCCATTGAGATATGTATTTCATTATGTAAATAATAAACCTATTACATATCATGGTATTTGTACAGAATGTAAAGGTCCTACACCTTGGGATGAAAATGTAGGTAGATATAAGAGACAGTGCGGTAAGAAAGAGTGCCATGATTCTTATGTAAGAAAGTTTGAAGAAAATATGGTAAAGAAAACAGGACATAAGAGAGTAACCGATACTCAATCTGGTCTTGAAGAAATGCTCAAGAGAAGAAAGATCTCTGGTAAATATACATTCCAGAATGGTAAACAAAAAGAATATGTAGGATCATATGAAAAGAAATGTCTTGAGTTTATGGACAAAGTAATGAATATTGATCCTGATGATATTATGGCTCCCGGTCCTACTATGGAATATATATTAGATGGAGTTAGACATTATTATATTACTGACTTCTATTATCAGCCTTATAATCTTATCATTGAAGTAAAAGATGGTGGAGATAATCCTAATAATAGAAATATGCCAGAGTATAGAAAGAAGCAAATGGCTAAAGAGAAATTCATTATAGATAATACTGATTATAATTATATAAGATTAACTAATAATGATATGAGTCAATTATTAGCTGTAATGGCTGATCTCAAGATGCAATTGGTAGATGGTTCTAACGATAGAGTTATTCATGTAAATGAAGCTGGATATAGAACTGATCCTTATGAAATTAAAATTAGAAAACCTATTGAAAATGCTATTAATGAAAAAGTATTAATCAATGAACCAGATATTTATTATAATAAAGATAAATTTGATAATGGAGAAATTAATCTTTGCTTTATCACTGGTCTTTCCGGTTCCGGTAAGTCTACAATGGCTAGAGGAATGGAAGAAAAAGGTGTAGAAAAATATGAATTAGATGATGTATTTTCTAATTTCTGGTTTTCTGATGAAAATCTTAAAGAATATGGAGATCTTATTTATTCTTTCTTTAAAGGTATTGGTAAGAAATATAGAATGACTAAAGAACCTGATTGGGAAGGAATGAAGAATGGTGCTGATCCCTGGTATACTGATGAATTTGAAGAAGGAATGTGCAAGGATTTTGTGAAATATTCTATGCAATATGCTAATACTCATAAGAATAAAAGTTTTGTAGTAGAAGGTGTAGAATTATATTGGTTTATAGATCCTTCAGAATTAAAAGATTATGCTGTATATATAAAAGGCACCTCTGCATTTTTATCACGATTAAGAGGATCTATAAGAGATTCAAGTGATGCTAAAGCAGGTAAAAGATTAAAAGCATTTTTAAAGAGTATATTGAATAGAAATAGAGCTAAAGCATTTATAGAAGCAGAAAAGAATATTAAAAAATGGAGAGAATATTATAATGGTCTTACAGAAAAGAAAACTATAAATGAATCTAGAACTGTAAAGAGTAAATTTAAAGCTTATGATATTAATGATAATGAAGCTAAAAAGTATATAATGAATGATAGTTACATAAGAAATTATGCTGATTATCTGAAAGAAAATACTGGTGAAATTATCATTGATCCTAATGCTAAGAAAATTGTTGGTTATGTCTTCATAGGAGATAAGAAAGATAAAGGATTTATCTCTACTCTTGAAGTTAAGCCTGAATACAGACAGCAAGGATTTGGTACAATATTAATTCAAGATGCAGTAAAACTTTATGGTGCTATAGATTTAGTTGTTTTAAAATCTAATCAAATTGCTGTAGATTTATATACTAAAAATGGATTTGAAGTATATAAAGAAATAGAGCATGAAAATCAACCTGCATATTGGATGAAAGTAAAGAAACAGATTGTAAGTGAAGCTTCTACTTCTGAGTTTAACGATAATCTTGAAAAGAATATCATTATGAATGCTGAAAAATTGAAGAAAGAAGAAAAAACTTTTACTGAAGAAAAAACAGGTATTGTAAATTATTTGGTTAAAATTCAAGGTTATAAGAAATGGCTTAGAGGTAGATCTGAATTAATATTGTTTAAAGGAAATTCTATTTTATTATCTATTGATTTAGATGGTAAAGGATATTCATTACCTGGTGGAGGATGGAATCCGGATGAAACTCATGCTAGAGCAGCTCAAAGAGAATGTGAAGAAGAAGTAGGATATAATAGTACTACACCTAAATATCTTCTAACTTATGTAGCTAAGTTTCCTCCTAAATACTGGGTAAGAACGAAAATTCCTGCACAATATTGGTGGTATGGGGAGTATACAGAATTATTCTGTGCTGAATATGATGGATTATATAATAAACAAGTTGATAAAGTTGATCTTGATCCATTTATGAAACGTAATGCTAAATTTTACGATATCAATTTAGTTTGGAATATGCTTATTCCTCCTCATCAAAAAGCTATTAAGAGATACTTTAATAAATTAAATAATCCTTTTAGTCCTACATTTGTACCTTAATTATTAGGCGGGTAAATAAATACCCGCCTACAATTTAAAATAGGAGGTGATCTTATGATCGATGTAAGTACTTTTTTATTTTTAGTAACTATCTTTTCTATTGTAACTTCTTTATTTACTGAAGCTTTAAAGAAAGCTATTGGAGAAAAAATAGCAGCAAATATATTGGTTGCTATTGTATCTCTTGTAGTAGGTATAGGCGGAGGAGCAATTGCTTATACATTGCTTGATATTAGTTTTGCTATAAATAAAAATATTGTTGTATTAATTTTATTCTTTCCAATTGATTGGTTATGTGCTATGCTTGGATATGATAAAGTTATGCAAACAATAGCTCAGATTCTTGGTAATAAAAAATAAATAATACCCAGAGGCTATATAGCCTCTGGGTTATTTTATTACAGTTCTTTGATTACATTCATTATATAGTCCTTATCTACTCTTTCTAACTGAAGTGTATTCAGAGCTTCCAAGAAACCATACATAACTTTAGCAGATTCAATGATTCCACCAATATCAAGTTTACCATCATCTAAAGTATAAGCTTCCTTTAATACTTTATCCTTGATAGCACTCTCAGACAGCTTGCGAACCATCTTTTCAAATACTTTCTGAGGACGATTCTCAGTAATATTCTTGATCTGCCTATTATACATTCTTACACTTTCTTCAGCAACCTTAGATTCAGGAGAATCATTATCGGAGATCTTTTCAACTGTCTTAATATTATCAGAAATCTTTCCGATAAGATCATCAATCTTCTTCTTATCTTCTGCATTACGCTTAACAAAATCTTCTTCAGCATCTGCAACTCTCTGACTAATAATTTCAACAGCTTTCTTTACATCTTCTTCTTGCTCAAGATCGTCGAAAATCTGACCATTAGGATTAGATTCACCTTCATCATCAGTGCCATTAATAGAAGTAGGTTCTTCATCAGTATCTGCTATATCAGATCCATCGATATTACCATCATCTTCAATGTCATCTTCTTCGTCAGGATCATCTTCCATATCATCAATATCTTCTTCTGAATCAGAATCCATTTCAGTATCATCATCGAAGTCATCTTCATCAGAATCTTCCTCATCATCTTCGATAGAATCTATATCTTCATCTTCTTCTTCATCAGATTCTCCATCATTATCAAGATCATCCTCATCTTCTTCTGAATCATCTTCAGATTCTTCATCATCCTCGATATCATCAATATCTTCTTCTGAATCAGAATCCATTTCAGTATCATCATCGAAGTTATCTTCTTCAGAATCCTCTTCAGATTTTTCATCATTTGTTTTAGTTTCGGATTCTTCAGAATTTTCTTCATTATTATCTTCAGAAGATTCAGCATCATCAGAAGATAAATCATCTGCAGAAACAGAATCAGAAGTATCTTCTGCAGAATCTTCAGAAGTATCATCATCTGTATCTACATTTTCACCATTCTGAATAGCTGTAGCTTTAGCGATAAGAGCCTGAGCTTGAGCCATAAGCTCTGTAACTTTAGCTTTCTTATCATCTGCAGGAGTAGGAGCAGAATCCGTATTAGTATCAGATCCTTCATCATCCATTCCTTCGATCTCTTCAGCTTCTCTAAAAGCAGCTTCTTCTGCAATAGTACAAAGTCTATTAAGAAGATAAGTTTTATTTCTATTTTCAGCAATAACTCTAGAAGCTCCACCCTTATTCTTGATCCAAGAATCTACAAGACTTTCTGCAAGAATAAGACCATTATCAGTAAGAGCCTCAGGTTGTAAAGCTTCAATATAGATAGCTTTAATAACAGTAGCAAGAGCATCGTTTTTACAATCCTCTAATAATCTAGAGTGTTCCATTCTCTTAATTTCTCTAGAATCTCTAATGTTATTAATTCTATCAATTTCATTTTTATGCTTCTGAATAGACTCATTAAGCTGATCACGTATTTTATTTTCTCTTATAGAATCCATTTGTTTAACGTAATTATAGGCTTCTACAAAACTATTTTGACGTACCATGGATTTTAATCCTCCTTTATATCAATATTATCTTGATGTTTTAGTCATTTACTATCTCTACTTCTATATCAGGCACAAGTGTTCCGTTCTTATCAAGTTTATTTCTTATATTTAAGAATTCTGGCGGAAGATGAGGATTGTCATTTGCTACTGAACTAGGATTCTCAATAATATGCTGAATACCTAATCTCATATTATTATAATTCATAAACTCAATAAAGTTACATCTTGTATTAAACTGATAATCTGTCATAAGAGCATTAATCATATTAGGAGCATGCCAGCTTCCGATATTGTAGAGATCTTCCATATACTCTTTAATCTTAGCAACAATATCTTCTTTAGTATATACATCAGAAGAATCGATAAGAGAAGCTCTAAGTTTCATACAAAGATCAATATCACCAATAGGATCTTCTTCTTTATTACCAATATTATAAGTACGAGAAGGACCATAAGTATTAAAGAATTTATAGTCTATATCCATATTATTTTCCAATAATTCCAAACAATATAAGATATATCTCTTCTTAGCACTCATTGCATTAATAAAGAATCTAGCATTTTCTTCACTATCTAAATAGTGATATCCTACCACCGGTACATTAAGAATATCAAATAAACCAGATTCAGGACTTCCTACATGCCTTATACGACAATTAGTTATACCTGTATACTGTTCAAAGAGATCCAATCCATCATTAACTTCGTAGATATTTGTAACAGTATAATCTTGATATCCAGGTGCAATGCTATCAAGATCTGCTCTACCATAAGATATAGGAGTACCGCTACTATCTTTGAATAATATTAATGTATAGATTCTAGCTTTGACCTTTTGATCAAAATATCCATATCCTTCACTATGAGGAAATCCGACCCAATTTAAATTAGTAAGTTTAATTTTATTAGTATCATCGAATTCTAATGAATTTTCATCATCAGTTTCCAATACACATTTAAAAGCATATACATAATCATCAGGTCTACAATTAACAAGATCTACAGAGCATTCTTTCCATTTATAAGGATTATCTCCATTATATAATACAAGAATACATTTTACATTCTTTGATATTTCAGGTACTTCTATAGTTTCTCCTGTCACAGGATCAATTTCTTCTACTATTTCTTCTGAATAAAGATTAAAATCTTCTGCTATAGATTGAGCTATCTTGTAAGTCAAAACATAATTGTTTTTATCGTTACCAGAACCACCATCAGTATCACTTAAAGAGCTTCCTGATAAAGGTCTTTCGAAATTAAATCTATTAGCTACAAACTGTAATTGACATTCATCATTTACATACTGGCATATATAATATCCTTGCTGATATATAGCTGTCATATAAATAGCAGTATATAAAGGATTAGGATTGAATACTATATTATGCACAGTTTCATAGTAATAATATTTACCATTAAAATATTCATGTCCTTCTTCTGTTGAATAAGGAACAGGAATAGTTGTACTAATATCTCCTGTATCTGTACCAGGATCACAATAAGTAGCAATAAAAGTTTCACCATCTAAAATAAATGTAGATCCAGCTGGTAATACTTTTCTACCATGCTCATCACAAGGCTTCATATAATCAGCATTAATATCTATTCTAATTTGAATATCATTAGTAGGAATAAGATTGTTTAATTCATCTTTAAGAAGCATATAGCAATACCAAACTCTTGCTATATTATTATCAATCTTCTTTCTCATTACTAATCTATTATCAGGAGAATCAATAAGATTAAAATAGTTAGCAACATCTGTTTCAGTAGTAATGGATCCTCTAGATATAGCAGCTTTTGGAATCAATGCTTGTAATTCTTCTTTAGTCTTTCTATCATGACCGTCAAAAGAATCTGAATCAGCTATAAGATAACAATTAACGTTAGAATATCCTAAATAATCAGATTTTAATTCTACAAAAAATCCTTCAGAATACTGATCAATTTTAGAATAAGTAAATTCTCCACCTTTACCTAAAGTAGTATATACTTTGATATAGATATCAGAATTAGGACCAGGAATAAATGATTTAGTATCAAAACTAATTCTAATACTATTATCCGACATAAACAGATACCAACAATATTTAGTATCATAATCAGAAGCAATAGTACCAGTAAGCAAAGGAAGAACTCTTACAGCATTACCATTTCTGTCACTTACATAAACATCAAAGTCTACTAACTGATCAGGAAATGAAAATGTATAAGTCTTATTATCTACAACAGAATTACTGATAATCTTATCATGAATTTCTGTAATAGTAACCTGCTGTAAAGTAGCCTGGAATACAATATAATCAAAATCACCAATACGTATCACGAATGGCTGATTAAGATAAGGCTGAGTTACTGTAGATATTCTGTTTACTTTAGACATATCATATTGAGCAGAAAATACATTTTCTTTTGTAGCAGACTGCTTTAATATGATATCGTAATCTAAATGAAATTCATAATCTCCTATAAATAAAGAACACATATGATCGAATACAAATTCATATCTGTTATCTTTAAATATAGCATATTTCTTAAAGTCATTAACTTTAAGACCGATATTTACAGTAATTTTTGCAGGAATTGCATTAATATCCATAATAGAATTATAGATAGCATGAGTTAATACATTCCTTGTTAATTGTGCTCTGGCAGGAAACATTTCGTTTCCATATATACCAGTCATAATTGTATCAGTTTGAATTTCTTTGCTTAATAAATCGGAAATAAATCCAAAGATACCAAGAGACAAAGTTGTTTCATCTTTATTATCAATATATCTCTGCTTCAAAGCACCAATGGATCTGGCAATGTCATAAACATCTGAGGAGATATTCCATTCAGAATTTAAATCTGTATTTGTAGCCATTATACCTTTTTATCTCCTTTCCATTTTAATTTATAATCAAATCCTTTTGGATTTGCTTCACTTGTATATTTAACAACCTTTGCAATTTTAGCACTTCTTGTATCTACTCTTCCTAATACTGAATTATATACTTCTATATCATAAGGATTATTATCCCACATACTTGAAGTAAGAGCATTAAAATCATACAATATATCAGGATTCATATCTTCATAAAATGCAGCTTTAAAGTTGATATTATATACAATACCATTGTTAAAATCTGTAGTACTAAAAGTATCTCTAGGTAATGATGTCGGATATACACCATAATATTTAGCATAATATCTTATAGTTTCCATATCATCATCTAAGAGAAATTTATAAATACTAAACTGATCATGAAGTATTTTCTGCTCAATATACGGTTTCCAAGGTCTAACTATTCCATGATGTTTTAATGTTTCATATTCTTCATAAGCTCTAAAGAAATAATAAACGTCAAGCCATTTAGTATCTCTAAATTCTAATGAAAAACTAAAACTATCATCTGATCCCTCAGATGATCCTCTATAACTAAGATTAACACCATACATATTTGATGCAGTTTCTACAGCTTCAGATTCAAGTGCAGGAATTTCTATAGAAGAGGTAACTGTATTCTGTAATAATCTATTAAATGGATCAAAATGATCTATAGATCCTTGAAGCATTTTAACAGTATTTCTCATATTATCCCTTAATTCTTCCCAAAAAGGTCTACCAGATAATGCAGAATTTAAAGGATCGTTTATTTTAGGATAATTTGATATATTATCATTTCTAGCTAGTATAGATAAATCGGGTCTAGTAAAAAATAATATTTCTTTAAAATTCGATACAGCTACATCAGGATTAAATATTTTAAATCTATAAATTTGGTCATACAAATCTATTTCGTTAGAATAATATAATCCATTATAATGTCTTATAGATGTAAATGCAGCTTGAGTAAATACATCTTCAGTAGTGAATTTTTTATTTACTAATGCATTTGTGGCTCCACCATCATCTTGATCAGATGAAACTATATAATCTTTTGGACTATTAAGATTCTGTGTTACTTCTCCAGCATTATGAAGAGATCTAAATGTAGGATCAGTTGATTCTTCTTTTCCTAAAGCAATATTTACTGCATTTTCATCTCCCCATTTATTAGCGTATATAGAATCTATAGTGTTTTGATAAGGATTATTTAAACTTGCTAATTCTTTAGCAGAGGCATTTGCACCTTTTCCTAAATTACTGGCTGTATTTCTAATTACACTTCTAAAATCGCTCATAGTAATTATATTTACCTCCCTTCCCAAAGATTATAATGATGTTCCGGTTAAGCCATATTTACAAAATCCCGATATTTCTTACAATGAGAACACATAGATAATTGCCTAAATACTTATAAAAGGAGGATTATAAAGCTTATGATACCTTTGAAAGAAGATAATACCAGTGCTTTAGGATTCATTAATGATCTTATTAATGATGCAGATTTTAGTAAGCTTACTGGTAAGAAAGCTCCTAGCAATAAAGATGCTTATCTTAGAGGATCTGTATCTAATTATGCTAAAGATCTTATTATGACATTTCCTTGTATGTGTGATAACGCTATTCCTATATCTACAGCTTCTATGATTAGTAAAGCTAATGAAAGATATATTATCACTATGCTCGAAATGTTATTTGCTTCTGCACAAATGCATGGTGATAGTGGTGCAGATGTAATTGCTTCTGTGCATAAAAATCTAAAATCAAATTTTAGTGTAGATGATTATCTTGATGCATTAGATAATTATGTAGGCGAATCTAAAGAGCCTAGCAAAGTAGAAATTGCAATGGCTTTAAGAGAAATGGTAAATGAACTTAAGAAGCCTGTACAGAGTTTTCCTACCAATAGTTTTTCTGAATCTTCTGTATTTGATTATGAATTGCGCAAGAGAGATGGAAATATGACTATTCAGGAAGCTAGCAAGGATATAAAACCAGAAAAACCTATTAAAGGATCTGCATTAAGAGGTTCATCTGCTGGAGATTATATAAATAAATTAGATGCTTCTCCTACACAAACAGGTTCTGGATCAGTTACTATAAATCATTATAGATATACAATAGATGATTATAATGATGAATTAGAAGCGATAAATAAAAAATATTTAAAAAATGGATGGATACCTTTTGGATCAGTGCCAGATTATAATAAAGAAATAGAAGCATTAAATAAAAAGAGAGATGCCTATTTTGATTATAATGATAAAACTAAAACTTATGAACCTAATAAAAATAATATTTGGTCCAGTACATCTGGCTATGATACATATAAAGGTGTAGATATTAAAAATGCAAAATATACTACGGCTGATTTAGAATATATGTATAAACAAGGCCAAATTACAAAACAGGAATATGAAAAAGCAAAAGAATTAAGAGACATTGAAAAACATGATTGGGAAAGACAAGCTCAACAGAGAGCAGAATTAAAAGATAGAAATGATCTGTTCCAGAAGAGACTTCTTGACTCTGAAGTAAAGAAAGCTAATGAGCTTCAGCCTTCTCTTATGATTGTTAATTTCAATACCATGAATACAGATGGTAAGATTTATGGTACATCTTCTTTTATTGCTGGTGTAAAGTCTCGTCTTATTTCTGTAGACTCTATGGATATTATTGAGCGTATTGTAGCAAAGAATACTACTAAGATTAATTTCCTTAACTTTATTCGTGCTACTACAGGTGAAATTAAGTTTGTAAAAGATTTCCTTCTCAGTTTGGATCAAGCTAAGATTGATGCAAAGAATGCTTCTAAGAAGGGTATGGCTGCTATTATGTGGAAGACTCTTGAGAATCGTTCTATTAAGAATAACTGGAATAGAATTAAGAGAGCTGGAAATGATGCATCTGCTATAACAGTATTAGTTATTTCTCAAGAAACTGTAAATGCTCTTATGAAGTATCATGGATTCGATCTTAATAAGATTAAGAATGCAAAGTTTGTTATGGATACATATAATCTTATGGGTCTTATTATCTGTGACGAATCTGTAGAAGCAGCTAAATTCTTATATGCTGGTAATGATAACTGGGAAACTCAAGCTTATTCTTATCTTGAGAAAGAAGGAAAGCAGGCTACAGATTATAAGAAAACTATTAACTTACTCAACAAGGGAGTATTCTAAAGGAGGATATCAAAATGTTTTTGTCAGAAGAAGAAAAGATGATCAGAGAATATTTTGATATTTCTGATCCAACAACAAGAGCTTTATTACTTCATGAAGATACTAATAATGAGCAATTACTTGCAGCTCTTACTAATGCTCTTTATGATAAAATTGTATCTAATGTAGATAAGATTGACTTTGGATCTATTCCTAGATCTAGAGGAGATATTACTAAAGTAGAAGGATTCGAAAATACTGTAGAGTGTCTTAATATTATGAGAAAGATTGCTATAGAGTATAAAGAAACTCCTGATTATGTAGATACAGTTCTTGGTGCT
>Ga0247610_10006154_pt1 | contig 12537 bp, 29 predicted proteins | sample 174DNAGHGhighgp2_FD_193483 | JGI IMG/M metagenome (GOLD analysis project Ga0247610, IMG submission 193483) | Sheep rumen microbial communities from Palmerston North, Manawatu-Wanganui, New Zealand - 1742 DNA GHGhigh gp2 | ecosystem: Host-associated > Mammals > Digestive system > Stomach > Rumen...
TTATATTAACTATGGCACAGTAAATCCTTTTGGCTATATTCCTGTTATTCGACGTTTTTATAAAAATTTGAAAAGACGGAAAACTTGGATAAGACTTTATAAACAAGAAAAACCATAACGCAATTTACATTGCGTTATTTTTATATTAATTAAAATGTACGTGCAATCTATTTTACCATACTTTAACTTGACATATTGCGTGCTATCTGCTATAATTGATTTATCAAATGAAGGGAGCGCGGGCGAATGATTAGTGGAACTTTATCGACTATTCTGGCATGTATTTTGTTTATAAGTTTTATTCTTTGTTTCTTTGGCGGCTGTGTTTACCTAATTATATATGGTATTCGGCAATATTTAGAAGAAGAAGATGGGTTCTTTATTTTCGCAACTATTATGGGATGCGTTGGTGCTATGATTGTTATAATTATCGTCTTAAAGGCTTTTGGACTATAAGAAAGGAGCGCGCCTAAATGCCGAATTTTGTAATGGCTTTATATCTTCTTGACCGCTTGAATATTCATCACACCTATGAAAAGCGGGACGATTTTTGGGTAATTGACCACGAGGATTTTTCCTTTTGGTTTAATGAAGATGGTAGTTATTATGGCACCATAACCAAAATTCCTGAATTGGAGGATATGTAATATGTTTAACATTGGAGATAAAGTAAAATTTGGGGGAAATTTTCAATTAATTGGTTATATTGTAAAAATTGAAATAGACCCTTTTGAAGAAATAGATGTTAATTTTGATAAAAAAAATTATGTTTTCTATACAATAAGAGTTTATAAAGATTTCTATATTGATGGTTATTCAGATTTTCAAAGAACTGAAAATGATATGATAAAAGTGGAGGATTAATAATATGAAAAAAATTAGCTATAATGATGCTGCGTATATTTGCCGCTACAAAGAAAAGCATTTTTTTGAAAAGTATTTTTGTAACCATTATATTTGGATGAATAATCCAAACGAAGGAATAATAAAAAAAGATATGAAAATTTGGTTTTATGTCTTAACATTTATTCCTATTTGTATTCTTCAATTTGTTTATCTTTTGTGGGATGGCGGCATAAAGCATTTTGAAATTCCTTCTATTAATATAATGGCTTATAACGTTACTGGACTAACTTCTGATAATGACGATACCACTATGTTTGGTAGGTTTAAGCAAGTATATAATAAATAGCGGCAATACCGCTATTTTTTTTAATTACATGTAAATTAAATGGTACGGACATTTTAATTAACATGAAATTAAAAAGGAAAACTCCTTACGGAGTCTCCCATTCAATATCTTCGATAACATCTATACTCATGTCATCATAACTAATATAATGATCGTGATTCCACCGCATAAAACGCTCCTGTTCGGGCGTAAGCATAACATAATGCTCAGTTCCGTCACATTCCCGCAAACGATAGCGAGTACGTTCAGGCTTAGTCTCTACCTTGGGAGAACGCCCATTAAGAGCATCGTTGCGGCCTTCATAGTAAGCATCATACGCGATAATTTTTCCGACAAGATCATCAGCGGAAAAAATATTTCCTTTAGAATCATAAGTTTGAATATCACGGCGTTCGCACTCTTTGAGAATCTGGTTGTAGTTCTTTCCTTTGAAATCAGAGTAGTTCATCTTCAACATATTAGTTTATTCCCCTTTCATTTGATGTATTTATTATAATACATTCCATGTAAAAAGTCAAGTTAAAAGTATATGAATTAGATTGTACGTACACAATAATTTACATTTGCTTAAAAAGAAAAGGGCGTAAGCCCTTTTCTTAATGGTAAGAATAATGAAGACGATCAAGGCATTCACAACAGTAATCATCGTCGTCGTCATCATCATCGTCATCACAATCGCGCCAGTCTTCGTTCTCGTCGTCCTCGTCCTCGTCCTCGTCGTCCCAATAATCCTCATCCTCGTCATAATCAACGGTCAGAAGGTCGGGGTTCAGAGGATGGCCATTGATATTGACCATATAGCCCTCGTCATTTGCCGCATCAATCGCGGAAATAATGTCGGTCAGGAGACGGTCGGAATCAGCCTTGTGGGAATTGCGAATCGCATCATCCACCGCGTCACGCAGGGCAACCAAAGTCTTGATGGGCATATCAGTCAGAACCATACCGCCGTTGATGGAAGTGCCGCACTTGATGTTATTCATATTGAATCCTTTCTCTTTTGGGTTTGTTAAGTGTTTTCCTTCACTTGATTGATTATATTATAGCAGATTGTGGTGAAATTGTCAAGTTAAGAGTTTGTTACCCTACGATTCGATAAAAGACATGATAGCAACTTCCGTTGAAACTTTTTGCGGTATTCTGCGCAAATCTCATCGCTTCTTCTTTAGTAGGAAACTTATTTGAATTTACCCAATTTGTAACAATAGCATGCGCACCGTTGAGAAGAAGAAAATGAATCTGATACATATATTGTCCTTTCTGGTTTTAAGTGTTTTCCCTCACTTGATGTTATTATTATATCAGATTGAGTAGAGTTTGTCAAGTTAAGAGTTTGTTATTGTCTGCTTGCCCACGCGGTAAGCATATCTACCGCACAGCTAAAACCAACTGGAATTGCCCATACCGCCCAATGGTAAGGAACCTTACCCATTGTCCAGAGAATGAACACAATCGCGCCAGTTACCTTAAACAAATTGATATTTCTTGCTTGCATCTTAAATCTCCCTGGTTTCAAGTGTTTTCCTTCACTTCTTGAGTATATTATATCAGATTAGGTCGTGCTTGTCAAGTTAATAGTTTGTTATCTTGTCAGTAGGGCGAGGATTATGATAATAATGAGACTGAGTGCAAGAGGAATCCAAAACGGAGCAAGGACCCAAACCCACGGCCACGCGATAACCTTACACAACTTGAGAATCACGAAAGCAACGCCGAGCAAAGCGGGAACGATACCACCGACATTAATTGTAATCTTATTATCCATACTTAAATCTCCTTTGGTTTAAAGTGTTGTCCTTCACTTGATGTATATATTATAGCATGGGTTACGCGGAAAGTCAAGTTACGTTATTATAAAAATGAATGTACGTACATTTTAATTTACATTCACTTAAAATAAAAGGCGCTGGCGCGCCTTATTTAATTTCCTTTATTTCAGTTTCGTCGCTATAGATATAATTGACTTCATTCTGATAAGTGCGCCCGCAAGCAGGACAGTGCCAAGTATTATACTCGGTTAGAGTGTGTGAACCACTATAATCCTGATAGGTTTCAACGTCTGTTAACTCAAGTTCAGTATCGCAATGAGGGCAAATGTAATCCATAATGTTTAATCCCCTTTCGTTTTCTTGAATATATTATAGCATGAGATGGAATGAAAGTCAAGTTAATTCTCTGATATTTTCTATCTTTTCTTCAATCTGATATGAAACATATAGTTCTTTTTCAGATTGCATTTTTTTAATATATGCTTCTGCCGCGTCTTTAGTGTCAAAAGTTGCTTTCAAAGTATAAGTATCATGAAAACCTTGACCGCCATAGACAACCTTATACACATGGTAATACATATCAGCAATAATCTTCATTGACTTTCTCCTTTGCTTTTCTTGAGTATAGTATAACACAGAATTATGAAGAAATCAAGTTATAATTTCATTAACTAAAATGCACGTTCATTTTTCTTAACTTGACACGCGGCAAAACCTATGTTATAATATATCTATCAAAGGAAAGGAGCGTTGCCAATGACCCCTAATGAAATTAAAGCAGAAGCCCGCCATCGTACCGCCGCGCTTGTTCTTGCCGCGCTTTATGGTCAAGAAGTTGAGGTAAGGAAAATTAACGCTGATAAAAAGTATGCTATTAAGCATAATATTGGCGGCGAAACCATTTGGACGGAAGTTACTATTACTGCAAAGAAGTCGGACTACGATCCTGATGAGGCTGTGAAAAAATGAAAAAATTTTTTAGCATAACTCAACCTTATACTTATGAACGAATGGATGCCGCCGCGTTTTTTACTGTTCTTAATACAATTGCTATAATTGTATGGAATCGTGGCGCGTGGGTTGGATTGCCGGTTAATGTTGTGGGATTATGGCTTGATTTGCGCGACCATCCCCATATTAACAATGTCGTAATGAGATTGGCACTTATTGTAATGAACATTTATTTCCTAACTTTATAAGTTAGGAATTTTTTAATTTGTTTGTACGTACCATTTATTTAACTTTCTCTAAATAAACAAAGGCGGGCTCCATTGAAACAACGGCCCGCCTTAAATAGTTATTTTAAGGTTCTTTATGTCTCCATTCAGGATGTTTTACAAAACGAATAGGGCGAAAACAGTTAGCCAGTTTTTCATTAGTGTTTTCTTCTACCTGCCGCAAAAGAGTTTTAGTTATTGAGACAGGCATAGAATAAAGCATATAATATACAGTAGTTTGGTAAACATTAGTACGTCGAATAAGCCAACCAATTAACCAGTTCTTAAAATCTTCTTTCCACATATTGGCTTCCCCTTTATATCTTCATAATGAAAAGTTGTCGCGTAGGATTGTACAAATAACATTGTACTTCTTTATTAAGAAGCTGGGGAGGTATTTCATTAGAAGCACCAAAGAATACCAGTTTTTTCATATACATGTTGCGTATCATAACTCTGCGAATATGGACGGCGGCGTTCGCGGCTTCAAGGGTTTTCTTTACTGTCATATCATATCTCCTCTTTCTTTATACATAGTATAGCACATGGCGGGAAGAATGTCAAATTAAGAGCTGATTAAATTGAATGTACGTACATTTTAATTAAATAGCACTTAACGTGCTACTTAATAAAGGTATCAATGTTTGTTACTATTCTCGCAGAAATATAATGTTTTTTACAAGTTAAAGTTTCATAAAAAGCCATATCTTTTTCATAGTTCTTATCGAAATCCAATATAGCGTTCATGTTTGCTTGGGTAGGATTAATATTGTATCTAAACTCTAAACGATTACGCCATGCTTTGGGATTTTGTTCTGGAATGAGAAGTTCAAATTCAATATTCTGTTCGATAAGTCGATTAATAACTACTTGATGCGCGGAAATAAAAACATTATATCCCGCAAAACTAAGACTATGTGCCAAAGCAACATAAAGATATTCCCATTTGTCTTTCTTAACAAAATTGGAAGAATCTAAATCTATGGTAGTGTCAGGATTGTTACGACAATAGGTAGACTTTCCACAACCTTGATAACCACAATAAATCATATACAATATCGCCCCTTTCATTATCTATTATACATATATAGGGGTGAATTGTCAAGTTAAAAGAATGAAAATTAAAATGTACGTACCATTTATTTTACATTAGCTTAAAAAAAGAGGGGCTAATCCCCTTCTTTTTCCTTTTCCTTTGCGGCGGCTTCGCGTTTGGCCTTGTCCTTTGCGGCCTTTTCTGCGCGCTTGGCGGCCGTGGCTGCCTTTTTCTCCTGCGCGGAGTTGTACTTGTCAACTTCCGACTGCATGAGTTCGGCGGCGGTCATATCCTCACGCTGTTCGGCAACGATACAACCAACGCGAACGTAACGCTGTTCGCCGTTGATATCTTCAACCAGACAACCCCATTGCCTATCATTTATTTTCTGAAAACCTTTCACGTTTGTGATGTCCAGCAGGTCAAAAATGCGGGTACGGATGTCGGAATCTACCATTGCTTTGCTCAATTTTAGGGGCATATTATGTTCTCCTTTCGGTTTTCAGTGTTTTCCTTCACTTGATGAGTATATTATACATCAAATTGTGAGGGTTGTCAACACTTTGGCAAGTTAAGTGTATGTAAAGTTGAATGTACGTGCGGGAAAATTAACGAGGATTTAATCCTCGTTACTAATCTTCAAAAAGTTGATTGAGTGAATCATATGTTTTAAAAGTTATGTATGTTGAATATTCATTATAGCTTGGGTCAAAAAATGAAAATTCATTATATCTCTGTTCTTCATTAAAATCTTCTTCATCGTAAAATTCTTCTTTCTTTTTGGCCTCTTTCCGCAGTTTTTTAAAACGTTCAATCGCATTCCCTCTGCCGCGATACAATTCAAAAGTATCTTCACCTTCATAGTTTTTAAAGTTAATAAGATAAACAGCCATATTAAATCCCTTTCTGGTTTGTAGGTGTTTTCCTTCACTTCTTGATTATATTATACCATAAATTTTGAAATTTGTCAAATTATAAAATCGTAAAATAAAAGGTACGTGCATTATATTTAACATTTATCTAAAATAAAAAGGGCTTTCGCCCTTCTTATTATCCCTTAATCTGATAGGTGTTGCCGCCCTTCTTGCGCTCCGTGATTTCCAGTTCCGGCTTCATCTCATGGATAAGAATGTGCTGAACCTTATTCCACGAAAAATCATCGGGCAGGTCATTTTTGCAAAGCTCATAGAGTTCCTTTGCGGTGATAGGCTCGGACAGGTTAGCGCGCAAGACAGGCGCAACCTTGTCAATCAGTTCGGCGCGGGCTTTCGCGGTGGCTTCCTTGCGCTTCGCGGCGGCCTTCTCACGGGCTTCCTCGCTGCCCTCGCTGCGAGGCTTGGAAAGCTGCTCAATCATCTTGGTCAGGGCTTCGCGGACTTCCTCGCCCGATACGGTTTCGCCGTCGAAAACATAGTTGTCGGCACCGCAGTTAGACAGGGCAACATTCAGAGCAATCTTCTTGGTCATCTTCATAGTGATAAAATCTCCTTCTGGTTTGTGAGGTTTTCCTTCCTCTGTTGTATTCATTATAGCACATTGTGTGCTTAATGTCAAGTTAAGAGTTTGTTAAAAGGGCAACCTTGTCAATCGAAGATTTCCGCGTGCGCGCTTACGGGCTTCTACCTCGTTGCCCTTTCAACATCCTTATTATATCACGAATTTCAACTTTTGTCAAGTTAAAAATTCGTGAAGTTCCGTTTCTTGCCTATATTTTACTTCCAGTTAGCCACGGAAAAACCTATCAGAAGGGTATCGCGCGGAGGGGATTTTCCTTTCCTCTCTCAACTGTATATAGTATAGCAGAAATTATAGAAAAAGTCAAGTATTTGGGATGTTAAGTATTAGAAAACTATAATGTACGTGCACTTAATTTAACATTGATGTTACAAGTAAAGGGCGTGTTAATTCGCGCCCATATACTGCAAAATCATATCCATTTTCTTTAATATGCCCTTAACATAACTACTGTCGTCCTCGCCTTTTTCCTCTTTAGCGTCAACGTATGCTTTCATAGCATTAAAAACCGTTGCGCACTCTGTAAGGTTCGGGACTTTTCGCCGCATTACGTGGTCATAGGTATAACCCAAATCACGGAAAGGAAAATATTTAATACCCGGCGTTATTGCGTGGCGTTGTGCTATCTTATGGAGAATATAAGACTCTATGATAGCATCATCAAGGGCGGTATGCGCTTCATCAAAATCATACTTGTTTTGTAGATAACGATAACTCGATTCTGCGCTTGTTTTGAAAAACGTCCCGCTATTTGTAAGCATACCATGCTCCAAACATTTATTCTTATAAGTGGCATTATTTAAAAGATGAGTCGTGGCAAGCCCCCACAAATCAAACAAATCATAAAGGCGTCCGCGGAACAGAAAATGGTCAGGGTCAAAATCAGGGTTGCGCTCGTTAGACGGCTTTTCAAAAGCTATACGGCGACATGATTTACGCTGAATTTCTTCCCATCTGAAATAATCGGGACTGTATAACATTCTAATATACAATTCTGTGAACGGAATTGCTTTCTTAAAATCGAACATGGAATTAAAAGCTCCAACGGCATCAACTTTTTCCAAATCAGTTATGAAAATTTCCATAACTTCATTCCATGTTTTTATGCTGGTTTCGCCGCGCTTCAACATTTCAAGGTAAATTGGGCGTTTTTCTGCATAATAGGCGGTATTGAAAACGGCAGGAACAGCGAAAGTTTCCGCAATCAAAAACTGCTTGCGCTCGTGGATATTTCCGGCACGGTCGCAAATAGTCCAGCCAATATCATAAATCAGAGGCTTGGCAATGGCAATTTTTTTCTTGCGCTCGGAATCACCATTTGCGATTTCATCCGCAAAAGGTAAAGTTGCCGTTTCCGTATCAACTACACAAAAATACTTCTTTTTATTTGCCATAAAATCTCCTATCTGGTTTGACGGTGTTTTCCTTCACCTGATGGGATAATTATACCATAACGGCGCGGCGAAGTCAAGTTAAATGTATGTTGCCTAAAATGCACGTACACTTAAATTTACATTTGCTTAAAATAAAATAGTCGCTTAATTGCGACTATTTTTAAGGTAAATTGCATATTCACACTTAAAATTTATAGCGTCATTATCTGTAACGGAACGATTAAAAGCGGCCAAATACTGGACAATTATACCATTGTTGCTAACTTCACAAGTAATATAATTTGTATCAGGGTCAGACTTGCGGCGAACAGTTACAACATGGGTTTCACCGTTGTAAACCTTTTCCATATACAAGCGTTCAACGCAATTATGCTGGCGTTCGCCCTCATTATGGAACTCCTCTTTGGTCAAAATCGGCTTTACAATAAAAGTTTCATTCTCATAATAAAGCCACGGTTTATTATTTTTTTTATTCAAAATTTCATTATAATGAGTATTTTTATATTCTTCGTTAAGATATTTCAAAATAGCATATTTTGTAAGGATATTTTTTTCAACTTCAACTTTGCCGTACAAAGTCATAGAGATATTATAATAATTTTCAACAAGCCTTCTTATTTCGGATATTTTATTATATCCAGTATAAAGCATATCCGCGCGTTCACTGATAATACGATTAAGCATGGTTTTCAAATAATCATAAGGAATGTTTTCCGTAATCAGAGAAGTAAAAACTTCTTTTGCCCAATTAGGAAGCGTGTCACAATACTGCTTAAACTTTACTTCCGTAATATGACGTTGGACACGAGCATAGTCATAATTATAATTTAATTCAGTCTTGCAGTAATTGATAATATCCTTATTTAAAACAACTTCATGCGTAAGAGTATAATGACCGTTAGGAAACAGACCAACGCTTAAAAGGCGTTCAAGATTTTCGCCGCAATGGCGGTCATAGGTATTATAACTATCATTCCCGCAATATTCACAACGATACCATTTAATAGCATAAGCTAAAATGTTCTGATTTTCTTTAACCAGATAATAAGGCAAGTTGTGATAAGTGAAGCAAGAAGGAACACCACGAACAGGTTTGCCAGACTTTCCAATAAACTGCCCGCTGATAATATCCCATGCGCCCTGTTTTTCGCCGCAATAGTAAGCTACGATGAAATTACGCTCTTTAACAAACTCCATATTATTCTCTCCCTTGGTTTGTCGTTGTTTTCCTTCAACTTTGTGAATATATTATACACCTCGCGGGGCTATTTGTCAATACTTTTTTGTGTTAAGTGTTGATGAATTAAATTGTCCGCGCGATTTAATTTACTTGAAATTAAAAAAGTAGCGTTGCCGCTACTCCATCGTAATAGAATATATTTCATCGGGGTCGATTACAACACAGCCATAATCATCGTGGCAATCTCTTTCGGTGTTCTCAATGGTAAGGGTAAAACCATTATGGAGAATATCATTCAAAGCATTTTGAAGATTCTCCATCAGTTCCTTCCGCAGTCCTTCACGGCGTGCTTTCTTTTTGCCTTCGGCTCTGGCTTGGCATACTTCTGCGAGGGCTTCAAGTTCAACTTCGTTGAGCAAATTAAGCGAGTTAATCATACGGTCAAAATCATTCATTAATTTTGTTCTCCCTTCATTTGATGTATTTATTATAGCAGATATAGAATTGATTGTCAAGTTAAGATTTTATGTAATTTTCTAACCACTCTATAATTTCTTCGTTAATTTCTGCATATCGTGAAAATAATTCATGTGGAATAATAGTCCCTAAAGTGTCTTGTTGGCGGTATAATTCACGAATCAGACTTTCTATCATATTTATTATTTTCCTTTCATTTGATGTATTTATTATAGCATACTATGTTTGAGAAGTCAAGTTAATTCTATATTATATAAAATGTACGTACACTTTACTTAACATAATCCTAAAAGAAAAGCCGCCTTGTGGCGGCTCTCTCTTATGCCTTGCGGCTGTAGGTATAGGCGTTCTTGCCGTTCTCGTGCTTCTCTACCTCGTCCGTCCAGTAGTGCAGGAGCGCGTACTGAACCTTGGACTTCGTGAAACCATCCGGCAGGACGTCCGCGAAAGTCTCTGCAAGTTCTGCGGCGGTCATCGGCTTGTCCCACTCGGCGGCGTTCATCAGAGCATCATGGGCTTCATCATACATTGCGGCATTGGCCCGTGACTTTGCCGTAGTGCGCTCATATTCGGCGTTGAATTCGTTGCGCAGTTCATCGGTTACGGCGGCACCAGTGTTCAGGACGGCGTACAGAGCTTCCATAGTAGACTTCTTCATAGTATTTAATTCCTTTCTTGGTTTGGTGAGTTTTCCTTCTCTTGATGTATTCATTATAGCACTTTCGCGCTGTAATGTCAAGTTAAGAGTTTGTTAAAGGGTTCGGGAATTGTGACTTTTGCGTAGCGGTGCTTTGCGGTGGTTTCCACCCTTGCCCTTCAACATTCTCATTATACCACGATTTCCCAACTTTGTCAAGTTAAGATTTCGTGACGCCGTTTTTACGTGGGCTTTCTTATTAAAGTAGCACACCACTACAGGCAGCGGCCCTGTCTGGTGGGTCATCGGGGAGTTGAACCCCGCGTACTCAGATTAAAAGTCTGATGCCATACCGCTTGGCTAATGACCCATAAGTTTCAGGATTTCCTTTCCTCTCCCTCAACTGTAATTATTATAGCAGAATTTGAATGAAATGTCAAGAGTTTGGAATGTTAAGAGTTAGTTTCGGGAATTGTACGTGCATTATAGTTTACGTTATTTTAATTTGAAATAAAAATGAAATTGCGCTTTCGCGCAATTTTCCTTTATGGCATCGCGGCAAATTTGTTTGCTCTCTTTGCGTTCGTGTTTCTTATTCTTCTTTTTTGCAGGTATTATGGAAGGGCGATAGCCACACCAAGTTTCGCGTTTATTTTTTGTGCTGTTCGACATATTTTTTAATCTCCTTTATATCTTCTTCGGTTAAAGAATGATAAAATTCTCTTGCTTCGGGACAGGCATATTCAATGTTAAATATTTCAGGAGCAAGGATTGCTAATAGTGTCTCATAGTCTCTGTCACAAGCAACTGGAAATTTAATTTTCATTTATGTTTTCTCACTTTCTAATTCTTCTATTCTTGCCCAACAAGCACACCCAAAACAATGATTCAAGAAACTGTCATCAGGGAAATGATTCTGCCATAGATACCTAACTTCTTCAACATCGTTCAAACTTTTAATAAAATTATAAACTGCGGTTTCGTAATCGGGTTGGTTCAATACTGCGTTATAATAACGATTGTCCAAGTTATTCATATTATGTTCCCTCACTTTCTAATATAATTATACACAATTTGCCCGTGGAAGTCAAGTTAATTTTACATAAAATAGAATGTACGTACATTATGCTTAACATAATAGTTAAAAATAAAGTGGATTATTCATCCACTTTATCCCATTCATTAGTGTAACGATTATATTCAAATAAACCTACTGCGCAACTGAAATCTTCATTATAAATACATGCACCAATATTTTCCCGAATTAATTCGGTTTCATCGTCAGTCAGACTACCTGTCTTTCTAATGTAAGTACAACAAGCATAGGCATCATCAAGCCAAGTAAGCCAATCTTCGACGTTAGGAGAATCAAACGGAGCAGTTATTTCCTTCATATTCCTATCATAGAAAGAATACTTCTTTTCTATGCTACGCATCAGTCCATAACCTTTATTCTCATAAACCAAGCACGCCTCATAATTGTCAAATTCCTTATCATCATAGGCATAATACATAGTAACTTCACGCATATTTCATATCTCCTCTCTTTGATAAATTTATTATACCCTATTTCAATAAAGAAGTCAAGTTAATAGTTGGCAAAAATCGATGTACGTACATTTTAATTAATACACAATTTAACAAAAAGGCGATTATTCATCGCCTTCATGCACCATCTTGTCAAGGCCCTCTTTATTAAGTTTCTTAACAGTCTTTTTCGCGGCGCGGAGCCGTTCTTTTTCTTCTTCCTTGCGCTTCTTTTCTGCTTCCTTCTTTGCCTTTTCCTCGGCTTTAAACTCCTGCGTTTCCTTCCATTCTTTAACGGCTTTGTCTGCGTCAAACGCATTATAACCCTTTTCCGCGCCGATTTTGCGCGTACCACGCGGAATTGTGGCCTTGAACTTAAAATAAAATTCTTCGCCGTTTTCGTCAATCGCAGGCATAATGATTTCGCCGCTGCCTATGTCCTCACACCACGTATCAAAATGCTCACACAGAAACTTTTTGACCTCGTTCAGAATGTTATCACGCTGCGCGGTACGATTCATTTCTTTTCCCATTGCTTGACTTCCCCTTTCTTTTTATGTATATATAATAGCATAATTTCAACTTTTTGTCAA
>Ga0247610_10006155_pt1 | contig 12537 bp, 15 predicted proteins | sample 174DNAGHGhighgp2_FD_193483 | JGI IMG/M metagenome (GOLD analysis project Ga0247610, IMG submission 193483) | Sheep rumen microbial communities from Palmerston North, Manawatu-Wanganui, New Zealand - 1742 DNA GHGhigh gp2 | ecosystem: Host-associated > Mammals > Digestive system > Stomach > Rumen...
TCCCGATAAAGAAGATGCCGATTTTACAAAAGATAACTTTCCTTTTGAAGATTGTCATGAATTAGTTCATGGCAGACGGTTCGTTACAACAGCCGCTTATTTAATTGCGTGGTGCATTTTACAAGGTGCTGAAAAAATAAGTTTATATGGAATGAGATTTACGGCAGATGGTAATAGCAGAAGAGAAAGAGAATTACATAATGTAAGAGAAATGATTTATTTTTGTATGGGTAGAGGAATTGAAGTTGAGATTGGTGAAAGTGATTTGGAATTTCTTTTTCCAGAGCATATTCCTATGGATGGTGAGGATTTTGACCAATAAATTGTTGACTTGTTAAGAAAAACTACTTATAATAATAACAAAACTTTACTGAATTTTATAATTAAATTATAGGGGTGTCTCTATATACTGTTTAGGACGCTGAACAGTTTTTGAAATTACATGTAATTAAGAAGAGGATTTTTAAATGGAAATTAAAGACATTTTAAATGAATTTGAAGGTTTAGAACCTTTATTTGATTCGATGGAAGATGAAACAGGAACTAAAGAAATCGTTGAAGGTTATGAAGAAGACAATGAATTAGGATTGTATATTCAAACAGACGGTTATCTATATAATAAATATTTAGCAAAAGCCTTGAATGACGGCTCTAATATTGCATGGGATAGATTGGTTGATGAGGCTGCTCGTAGATATAGAAAAGAAATATCTTCAAACGATGCAGATGCTCCACAATCATTTACACAAGAAGAAAAGCAAGCAGCAAAAGAGTATATTCAAGATTATTATGCAGCCGAAATGACGGATGCACAAAGGGAAGCAACAGGAAGGAAGTATCAAGCATTAACTGTAAAAAGCAAAACTAATGAGTCTTTAAATGATTATACCGAATTTAAGGTTTATTCTAAATCTTATGATAATGGTAAAGAAAAACTTATTGGTAAGAATAGAGACTTCAAGGATATAAAAAAAGCTGTTGAATTTGCAGATGAATTAATAAAAGGTGGTTATACTGATGTTTATATTGACGGTGTAAAAGCAGAAGATGAAACTAAATTATTTCCTTTAAAATATATTAAAGATGGAATTGTTCAGTACGATGATATTGATTCTAATTTTGCAAAAAAGGACGAAGATTTTAAACCTGCTGATATGAAAAAAGCAAAATATAAAGACATGAAGATTGAAAAACCAGAAGAAGAAAAAGCACCTATCAAAGAAGAAGTTGCAGAAAAACTTTCTTTTAAACTTGGGGATTCTGATGTAGAAGTTACAAACTCGACAGATGCTGACATTACAGCAGAAGATGTAAAAGATGCAATTGAAGAAAAGAACCCAACAATTTTCTTTAATAATGACGGTGGTTATCATTATATTTGGGATTTCTCTTTTGAAAAAGACGGTAAAAAATATTGGATAGAAAGTAAACATATTGAAGGTGATTTTTCTAAGTTTGACTTAAACATCTATGAAAGTTTAAATGAATCTGTTGCTGGTTCATTATTAGAATCTTTAGACAGAGTTTCTGATGCTGAAGTTAAACATATGTTAGAAGAAAAACCTGCTGATATGGAAAAAGCAGAATATGACGAAGTAGAGCCTATTAAGCCAGAAGTTGATGAAAATGGTAAAAAGGCTGAAAAAGAACTTAAAGAAGGAGTTGAAGATAAAACCGTAAATTTTATGAATAAACCTTTGCATTATGAGTTTTTTAATAAAAGGTCTGATGGGGGTTTTGTAACACTTGAAGTTGGTAAGGGTGAATTAAAAGATAATGATGAAGATTGTTATATATTAGTTGGATATAGTGCTAATACAAACCAATTTATGTTTACCGTTATTTATGAAGACTCTGAAAAAAATTGTGATATAGCGGATTCATTCTTAAAAGATGAGATTTCCAAAGCCGATTTAGAAAACCTTAAAAATGCTTTATATGATGAATATGGTAAAAAGGCTGAAAAAGAAATTAAAGAAACTATTGATGACTCTGATGTGTTTACTGTATCTAAGTATCGTGTAGAAGTTTTAGTATCTCATCCTAACGAATCTGATGATGGTGATGCTGTAATTGAACCTTTTGATACAGATGATTTTGAAGAAGCAAAAAAAGTTTATGCTGATTTATACAATGAATATAGAGACGAAGAAACAGAAGTTGCTCTTTTTGAATTAGAAGACAGTACATATTATCCAAAATTTATTAATGGTGAAGGATTAAGTAAGAAAAAGGAAATAGACGAATCTCGTGCTGATAAAATCCGTAAAGGTGTTTACAAAAGAGTTAAACATGAATCTTTAAACGAAGATAAATATAGAGATGTTGAAGAACTTATAGAAGAAATTTTCGGTAAGGTTGGTACTGAACCAGGAGATTTTAGATTATATTCTGATATAGCAACTGCTTTTGTAGCTAAAAATAGGCAAGGTGGTGGTATAACAGGTGCTATCGTAAGAGGTAAAAATTTAAAAGAGCTTACTTTAAAACTTGAAGCTATTAAAGATTATATTGCATATCAACAACATCCTGAATATTTTCAAGAAACCTTAAATGAAGAAGGCGGTGAAAATTTTAAATTTCAAATCGGTGATAAAGTTAAGATAACAGCACAAGCAAAAGCCGAAGGTGAAAAACTTTTTGGTGCTGATTTTCAATACGGTGACCTTGAAGGAGAAGTAAAGGAAATCAAAAAAGGTGGAGAAGGTTATCCAAATGTTATCACAATTAAGACAGCAAACGGTGAAGAAGATGTTGCAGAAACAATGCTTGAACTTAGTGAGGCTAAAGAAGATAGCTTGGGGGAGTTAAATAGTCGTTGGAAACAATATGAAGACGGTACTTTTCCTCTTAGTGGTAAGGCTATTCAATTAAATATCGAAGTTCAGTCTGACCCGAACCCTTTATATTTGAACTGTATTATCTGTCAAAATAAAAATAGTAAAGCAAAAGAATTTCCTTATATGTTTGAATTAAACTATGAATCAGATGCAGGAAATGAGTATAAGGAAGAAGGCTATTCTGCTGACGTCTCAGGAATAATATCAAAGGCTATGGATGCAATATTTAATACAGCTACTAAACTTGAATGTGAAACGGGTTTAAATGAATATGATAATATATATCCATCGGATGACGATGAAAAATTCTTGAGATTAGAAACGAATGAATCTTTAAATGAAATTAAAAAAGAAACGGCTGAGGAAGTTAATGTACAAAAACAAGTTAATTCTTTAGAAGCTGAGGCAAAAGCCAAATTAACCGGTGATGAAAAAGATATAGAAAAAGCAAAAAAGTTAGCTGATAAAGCAACAAAAAGTAATCAATTAATCAAAAAATGGAAAAAGGCTAAAGGAATAGAAGAATCTGTTCCAAAGGCAGGTACTAAATCTGAAACAATAAATGAAGAAGTCGTTGTTAAGTTTGACGAAGGTAAACACGAAATTGTACATTGTGAAAACGGTTACTATAATAGATATAATATAAAAGAAGGTAAAGCTGGTTTTACAACAAAATGTGTTAAGAAATTACCAACGGCAATATCGGCGTTAAAAAGAAGATTTCCACAAGCGGAAGAAGTACACGAATAAAATTTTCAAGTATAATTAAATAGATAAAAGAAACCTAGACTAATCTCTAGGTTTCTTTCTAAGGAGAGATGGATGGAAAGTATAGACGTATTTGATACAGCAATTTTTAGAGATGTATATGAACCTAGAGATATATTTAAACTAATTGAGAATAAAGTTGGTAAAGATTTTTATAAAAAGAGAGTTGAAGCAGAGAATAAAGCCTCTGTACTGAGGTTTTACACCTTGTCCGAGATATATAGACGGATGATTGGTTTCGACCCTCAATTAGAGATTAATACTGAAATGGAACATATCTACCCAAATATTGAAATATTAAATATATATAAAAAGAATCCTAAGAATTTTGTATTTATATCTGACATGTATTTACCTTCTACAATCATAAAAAAGATGCTTGAAAAATGTGGTTATGAAAATCCAAGGGTGTTTGTGTCTTGTGAAGAAAAATGTAATAAAGGTTCTGGAGTTCTTTTCGAGAATGTTCAAAGAAAAGTGGGTAAGATAACACGTCATTATGGTGATAATTATCGTTCAGATATTGAAGGTTGTGTGAAACAAGACATTGAACCAGTATTCAAACCTGCTCTGCATAAGATGAACCTAAATATACCAGCAGTTAAATCACCCTTATTAAAGAAGTTTGCTGCTTCTTTAGAAGTATCAACAGAAGATGCTTTAACTAAGATGGCAAAATATTATGCTCCGTTATTATATGAGTTTACCAAATGGGTTATTTCAAAAAGAAAAGCTGGACAACATATTTATTTCTTATCAAGAGATATGTTTATGCCTTATATAATAGCACATAAAATCTTAAAAGCTCCTGACGTACATTATTTATACTGTAGCAGAAGGTCTTTGGCACCGTTGTTCATTGCTAGTGGTGAAAAACCTTTATTGGATAAGATGAAAATAGTTTTAACTCCAGAAGAATTTGAAGCTAAAAAAGGAAAGACAGAGGAATGTCTAAAATATCTTAAATCTACGGGTATTAAAAACGGTGATATATTAGTTGATATAGGTTATTCGGGTTCAACACAACGAATACTTGAAAAGTTTTTAAATATAAGCTTAAAAGGTCTTTATATACAGCTTGACCAAGTTAATCCGGTACATAAAGGTATGGATATGGAGATGTATTTAAAAAGATTTGCTTTAACTTACAGATTTTTGGCTGAGTTTATATTTACTTCTCCAGAAGATTGTATTGAAGATTATAAAAATGGAAATGTTGTTATAACTCCGGATAATCCAAAGCGAAAAGAGTATTCTAAACGTATAAATGCTGTCTTAGTGAATGAACAATTATTTAGAAAAATTGATAGAATGAATTTAACTGTTTTTGATGTAGAGCAGATGCTTATTCACATCCAAAATTATCCGAGTTGGGAAATGATGGAACTCTTTAATGAGCCTATATTAACAAATAGAAAGAAAATGGAACGTGGTATTAATTTTGACCGTGAGGCTATTTTAAACGGGCAGTTACAAGAGTGTTACAAAAAATCATATGCTCGACCTTTATTTAAAAGAATGTTAGAACATGATAAAGAATTAGCTGGTTTATTAAGTCTTTTACCAAATTGATTTGAGTTTTTACATTAAAATATAGGTGTATCCTATATTTTGATGGAGAAAAATATGATTGTAGGTGGAATTCAGCAGCCCATTATAACTAATGGGATTTATCAATACAGTAAATCTGTTGTTGTGGGTAAAGAACGAGTGGATACCGTTGTAGGTAAGTTTAAAGATAAACAAATAACAGTATATTCTCAATATACAGATAATAATTTAATAACGAAATTATATTATATTCAAGATAAATTTTTAAATATGATAAAATTTAAATTTCTTAAAATTGACGGTAATAAAAAAACTTTATTATTAAAAGGAGAAAAGGATTGATACGTTTTTTAGCCTTTATTCAGACCTTATTTAATGTGTCCAATGAAAATGGATTCAAAATAACACCAACTAAAAAATTTATTCATTTAAAAGAAGATTTAAGTAACTCAACAGTGCCTAAAGAGTCAATTTTAGATATTTTAGCTTAGTGAAAACTTTCCTGAATTTTTATATTAAAATATAGATAAGAAAGCAGGTACATTATGCATTTACGTGACTTAACCGAAGATTTAAAAAGAGCCATTTTTGAAGCACTCCCTGAGAAGGATGTTGATGAAATCATCATTGACCAGTTAAAGAATTTTGCTGCTGATATATTGGATGCTATAGATACTTCTCAAAAAGTTGAACAAGCCTCAAAACTAGCTGAAGATAATGATTATAAAATGTATGAAGATGCTCTTGTAATAAATGTGAAAAACCGCCCTAATATAAAAATAGATTTATTGGATGGGTTGGTTGAAAAGTTTGGCAAAGATAACTTTAATGAAATTTATAATAATATTATAGAAAACTTTATTTTTGTATTAGACGGAAGATATAAAGATTTTGTTGTTTTAGGACGCAGTGGCGGTTATTGGGGTTTAGATGATTTAACTTCTCGTCTTAATATATCTGAACACGGCTATGAAGTTTTAAAGAATAAAGTAATTGAACTTGCTAAGAATCCAGAAAACGATTTTGTAAAAAACTTTGATACTTGTGTAGCTGATGATGATAAAGTTAATCTGGATGGAATTGCTTATGATATGTGTTATGAAAACACAAAAGAGTTAGCGGATTTATTAATAGATGAGCCTGAATGCTTAGAGATAGACCCTAACTTTTTAGAACAAATGAAAAATCTGTGTAATGATATAGATGAAAAAGAAAAAGAGATGAACACAGAAGAGTTTTGGAGTGAATATGAAGCTTAGAGAAGAATTAGATACCTTGATAAGATATGCTCTTAGTGAGGGTGCTGGAGCTGCTGTTACATTTAATTTTAAAGGTGACGGTTATAAAGCGGCAGATTTAGAAGGTAAAGGCTTAGAAGTTGAAGTTAAAAATTTGGTAGTATCAGATTACTATTATTCAGGAGAGGCTTTTGACGGGGGTAAATTTGAATTTACTGCTGATGCTCTTAAAGAGGCTGTTGTTAAAGACCATAATGAATATTCAGGTAAAGAACCAATTAAAGCAGAAGACATTAAATCTGTTGAAATAGTTGGTGTTGAAGAAATGCCTAATTTAACTTGCTCTTGGGGATGGGTACGTTCTGCTATTCCTGATGAGATGATTATAACTGAACATAGCAATGGCTATTTTGCTAATCTACAAGTAGAGGCTCAAATAGGTGACGAAAAAATCATGTACACAGTTGAAGTTGATGGTAAATATATTCCATCCGATGAAGTAAAAGATGTTTATAATGATTTAGGTGAAGACGATGACGATTTTGATATGGATGAATCTGTTGATGAACGTACTGAAATAAAATGTAGAGTCTATGCTAGTATATTAGAAAAAATAAATGAGAAGTTTGGAACATTAATCGGTACATTCAAAGTAGAACCTCTTTATAAAGATAAATATGAATTAGGTTTAAAAAGAGGTTATGGAAAATACGATTTTAAATTTGTTTCAGATGATGCTTTTCTTCCATTAAAAAATAAAAGTTTAGAAGAACAAGCAGAATATTTAAAAGGACTAATATTAGGGAAAGAATAAAACTTGATTACAGTCATAGGGAATGGGGAGTCGAGAAAAACAATAGATATAGATAAAATACAGGGTATACGTGTTGGATGTAATGCCCTGTATTTATATCATCGTGTAGAATATATTTGTGCTATGGATAAGTTTTGGAGAGATAAAATTTCAAAGGAGTCTAATATCCCTTTAATCAGTCGTTTACATAATGCCGCTTTCCAGACTACCTTAGAACTATTTAACGGGCGTTGGCAAAGCACGGAGTGCCCTTACCGTGGGTATTGTTCGGGAGTTACAGCTATGGATTATCTCTCTTATATTTATAAAAATCAGGATATATACTTAATCGGGTTTGATTTTGATTATACTGGAGATAAAGTTAATCATATGTATAAAGGTACTGAAAATCATCCTAAAGCTGACCGACCAGCTCAAAGTGAAAGCTTGTTTTTAAAACAATGTATTGAAACTGTTAAGAGATATCCAAGACACCGTTATCATTGGGTATCGGATTCTAACTTTAATAATGGTTTTGATAAGATTACTATAGATGTTTTTAAAGAAATTGCATATTAGAGAATATCCTTTAGCATTGAGATTACAGCCCTTTATTAATCGTAAATATTACACTTAATATAAGCATTAAACATTTTCTCATAGAAAAATTGTTACAAAAATTTACATGAATCTTATAGAATAATTGTATTTTTTACAATTATTATTTTTATATTAAAATATAGGAACAAAGTTTAAGAAAGGGGTAAGCATGCAAGTTAATTCTATTGGAACAAATAATATTGCATTTAAGAGTGGTTATCCTACTTTCGGAAGTAATGGTCACCTTAGCCTGAAGAGCGGCTATCCTACTTTTGGTGGTGATAGTCATCTAAGGATATACGGTGATGACCCAAGAGATTGTATAGGGATATATTTTAAACCTACGACTAAACCGACAGATGGACTCTTAAATATTATTGCTTAAAGAATCAATAGAATTTTAATCTGTTGATTCTTTTTTAGTATAATTTTATAGGAGAGGAAAATGAAATTAATCAGTTGTCCAGAAGAATATAAGCTTCATCCAACAGAAATAAGCTGTTTCATGGGTGGTGGTATGGGAAACATTGCTTGGCAAGAGGCTTTTATCAATCAGCTTAGAAAATATGACCTACCACAGTTAATCATTTTTAACCCATATAACCCTAAAATAGAGGACTGTAGGAAACAAATAGATTGGGAATTTAGATACTTAAACAGTTTTAAGACTAATAGACACATATTTTCAATGTTTTTTGACAAGTTTACAAGACAGGCTGTTTCTATGTACGAATTAGGCAGAATGACGGTACTTTCACAGAAAATTCAAGCTGAAATCCAAATAAGAGAAGTATGTGAGCGTTTTGAAATCAGTTCTGGTTTTCCTTTGGTAATTTCAGTACATAAAGACTCTCCCGTAAAAGATGACGTGCTTATTCAATGTGAGTTAGCTGGTATACAGGCAGAAATTAGAACTCCCGAAGAGCATGCTGATAAAGTTGCTGAAGAGTATTTTAATTTAAAGGAGAAATAAATGGAAATCATTCAAGGAAATATATTAGATTGTACTGAGAATATTATTGTTCATCAAACTAATTGTATGGGAGTCATGGGCAGTGGTTTAGCTAAACAAATAAAGGCTAAATATCCCGAAGTATTTAGTGGATATTATTATGAATGCAAAACAAATAAAGCAGAAGATTTAATAGGCACGGTTTTAATTTGTGAAGCTAATGACGGAAAATTAATAGCAAATGTTTTTGGACAGATTAAGTACGGTAAAGGACTTCAAACAAACTATGATGCTTTATTTAAGGCTTTAAAAGAAGTACACGACATGGCTCTTGAAAAAGGTTTATCCGTAGCTATACCCGCAAGAATTGGTTGTGGATTAGCCGGTGGTGATTGGAACAAAGTTTATACTGAGATACAAGAAATTTTTAAAGATATACCAACCAGAATCTATGACTATAATATAACGTCACACAATTATGAGGAGCATACAAATGTTTAAATTATTTACAAGTAAGACTTATAGAAGATTAGAAAGAATCTATAAGTATTGTCAAATGTTTTATGAACATACTAAAGAAGTAAACGGATTAGATACATCCTATGAAATAGAGTTTCATTCAAATTTAGGTGATGTATGTGCTACAGCAACACTGTTATATAACGGTGATTACAAGTTGAGCTATGCTAACTATGCTGGTTCTGTTGTGTTTACGATATTTGCAAATGATTTAGATTTTGATGTTAAGCCCTTATTAAACGATAATTTGACGGGGCACGATGTAGACTTGGCTTTATTAGAACTGGAGAATTATTTGTTTGAAACTTTTGGTGATATTAAAAAGATTATTCAGGCTAAGGAACAGGAAGATTTAGCTAAAATGAAGAGACATAAAGAAGAGTTGAGAGTATTAGAAAACGGAAATGGATAAATATACCAGATTAAAAAATTTACAAAACTTGTTATATAGAAAAAGACGTGGTTTAAATTTTCTTTACAAAGTCGAGAATGTATGTTACGATGTTTCTGACAAGTGGGATATAAAGTTTGACTTCTTGTCCAGATATGGTAAGGCTGAGGTTTATTTATACCCAGAGAAGAATTATGTAGTATTTAAATATTGCAGCAAAGAGTCTTTTGAATTAAGAATTACGAAAGAAGTGGATTGGAATAGCAGAGCTGAAAACAGAATACAAGAACTGGAACAATATTTATATAGTGTTTACGGCATGCCTAAAAAACCTAATGTGTGGAGAACTATATGGAAGAGAATAAAGAAGTGGATAAGATTTTAGACTATAAAAAGGTATATAAAATACAGCAGACTGAATTAGAGGCCTGGGCTGATTTAATACAACTTATACCGCAAGATAAATGGGTTATCAGAGAAGTAGACGGTGTTTCTGTTCTTTTTGAACGTGAGACCGTAGCACAGGCTCTGAAAAATTTAGTATAATTATATAGACAAGTTAGAAACAAGTTTAAACAAGAGGAGAAAACAAGTTATGATTTCAGGTTCAACAGTTATTTTTAATGATGATTACATTGATGAAGTTACAAGGCATAGGGATATAGCTAAACATAAATATGAAGTGGAAAACATGCCTAATCAGAAAGAGAATTTAAAAAAGACTTATGATGCTTGGGAATCTAAACTTGAATGGGCAATGAATTTTCAGGATACAGTTGATTTTGTACAAAATATGGAAGTACCATCAATTACAGTGTGTAAGACTTTAACTGGTTATGAAATCCCAGCTAAACATCTTCAAGTATTAAATTAAAAAGAGAAGGAGAGAGAGAAGTGAGTATTTTTGACATTTTCAGTTTTAAGAGTAAGTTGCAGGAAGTAGCTACTAAAGAAAATTTTGACTTAATTCGTGATTTGATTAAACAAGAAATCATTAAACAAGTTAAAAAGAAAATTGAGGGTAGTGAAAAAATGGATAATGTGGTTGAGACTATTGTGAACTACATTAAAGAACACATCCATTCAGACAACAAGATTGTGCAGTGGTTAATAGACAATATTCTTATCGCCAATATAAGAACTATAGCACAGGCTATTTATGACGACTTAAAAGAAATCATAAAAGGTCTGTAATCGTCAATCGGGAGATACTGAGGAGGGCATGCTTTACGGCATGTCCTTTTTATATGTATTTTAACTGTTTTAACAAAAGGGTTGATTTTTTCTTTTTCCGTGATAAAATATAAGAAAAGAGGTAAAAATCTTGGAAAAATTAGCAGAATTAAAAGAATATACCTTAGAAGAATATGAAGAACTTCTTCATAAGAACAGAAGCTATACTGATTATAGAAATAAAGATGGGGAACTTGAATATAGTACCTATAAAGATACTATTTTTGCTATCCCTGATTATAGAGTACCTTATTTATATGCTAAACTTAACCCTTATTTTAAAAAGGCAAAAAAATTAGAAGTACCTTATACTTTAGAAGAAATTGGTAAAGTTATTTTAAAAGACGATGAAAACAAAAAACAGCATTGTATTATTATAAAACTTGAATTTCAAATTCAAATAAATGGTTGGAAATTTGTTTCATCTATAGACCATTTACCAAATGGTAATGTTATTAGAAATATTTCAGGAATTGATTTACCAGAAAAATTCAGAACAGTAAAAAGTTATTGTGAACATTGTAATACAAATAGACACAGAAAAGCAACCTATGTTGTATATTCCGAAACTGAGGGTTATAAACAAGTAGGAAAAAATTGTCTTTTTCTTTATACAGGGATTGATTTAAATAAAATTGCAAGTGCTATGGATATTTGGAACTATATTCATACTTATTCTGAGGGTGGTGGTGAATACGACCCTGATTATACTCCAATAAGAGCAAGTAAAAGTTGTGATGCAAGAGATGTTTTGGCTATTGCTTGGAAACTTATAACTGTTTTCGGGTATTCTAAAAAAGGAAAGGCTAATAGTACAATAAGCAGATACAATACAGTAATTGATTATCTTGACGGTACTATGAAAAAATTTAATGGTAAAGAGTATATCAGATATCAAAAATTTTTGGAAGAAAATAATATGAAATTTCTTACGGAAGAAGATTATGAAATGGCTGACACTATTATAAAATGGGTACTACAACAAAAAACATCTTCTGAATATTTGAATAATTTACAGGTTATTTTAGGTAATTATGAAGAATATGCAAAGATTGAACCTGATACTCTTAAATCATATACATATAAAAGTTGTTTTATAGACAAAAAGTACACAAATATGGTAATTTCTGCTATCAGTGCTTATAATAAAGCCATGAACATAATTTCCGAAAGAAAACTAAAACACGATAAAGAGATGGAATCTAAACATATCGGTACTGTTGGAGAAAAGATTGAATTTGTTTTAAAAGCTATTAAGGTTTTAACTTCTTGGGAAAGTTATTTTGGTTATTATCCTACTACTACATATATGTACAAAATAACGGATGAAAATGGAAATATCTATATTTGGCAAACAACTAAAAATGTTAATATTGAAAATTGTTTAAAATCCACTACAACTGTAAAAGGAAAAATTAAAGAACATTCTGAATATAACGGAGTGAAACAAACCATATTAACTAATTGTAAATTAATTTAAAAAAGGAAAATAAAACATGTACCTGTTTTAACAAAAGGGTTGACTTTTTTCTAAAGCATGATATAATTAAAGTATGAACCGAAATCAATTTACAAGAATAATTAAATTATTACAACCACATGTGGATAACGTTAAGTTTGGTAAAAGATATTATAAAGCTTATCTGTATGTA
>Ga0247610_10006156_pt1 | contig 12537 bp, 19 predicted proteins | sample 174DNAGHGhighgp2_FD_193483 | JGI IMG/M metagenome (GOLD analysis project Ga0247610, IMG submission 193483) | Sheep rumen microbial communities from Palmerston North, Manawatu-Wanganui, New Zealand - 1742 DNA GHGhigh gp2 | ecosystem: Host-associated > Mammals > Digestive system > Stomach > Rumen...
ATTAAAGAACAGCTCATTTGCCCTTTGCAGCATTTTTTCGCTAGACTCGTTTGGGTCATTTAGGTTTTTGACAACTGGTCTGCCGTTTTCCATCACAACAACTTCTGTAAATACCAAGAAGCGTGTTCCATTTGGTTCCACTGTTTTACCAGTAGCTTTATCTATATGTACGGTATGGTAGTTTTTAATCTTTTCTTCGTCTGAAAGGTGTTTAAGATCATCTATGCATTGTTCAATAGCAATTTTTTCAGTAACGGCATATTCTATCATTTGACGAAGCACGTCGTCGTTGGGTCTTAAATATGCATAATTGCCCATAAATGCAATTTTCGGGGCACCTTCTGCGACTAAAACAGAGTCTCCTTTCTTATTTTTCCTTTCAACAAATTTCATGCCAGGAATCAAATCTACTTTTTTACCGTCGGTATCAAACGTGTCCATTGCTTGATACATGCTCTTATCAGCAAGTGTTGGCATTATGATAGATCCACTCTACAGCATTGTAAGTTTTGCCATATAATCGTCTACAGAAGCCTATTCATTATAAGATGATCCTGTATCTCCTTTATTATCAGACTTAGATCCAATAAATGTAAACAATCTTAAATCAATAGGTGTTCCATCGGCGATATTTCTCATTAGCAGACTGCCGCGTTTTGAAAGACCATCGTCGTATAGGTTGTATGAAAAGTTAAGTAGTGTTTTTATAAACTGACTTTCGGTATCTCCAATACTAAGGTCGTCACATATCTTTGATATAGTACTGTTTTGAGATATAGAGAATAATTTTTTACCATTTAGGCCAAGAGCCATTTGTTGTGTAGTTATTCTACGATACAAACCTTCCGCATTTGCAAGATTTTTAACAAACGATAATGTAGCAAATCCGTCGTTTTTTATATAATGATCGTTTATTATACCATTTGGAGCAAACTACCTAATTGCTTTTAAAAACGGAGTAATAGATGTTTCCGTTGTAGATGTAGACAGCCAATTATAAATTGCTTCTGCGCTTACTCCATGGTATTTACTAACAAGCATGTGTTCTAATGCCTTATCAGATATAAGAATACCGATTTGATTTAAACGCCTTACTATCTCTTTTCTTACTTCTACCGCAGATTCGGTTGGATATGTGCTACCATTTTCAGCCAGTTCTTGCATCAATCTCTCAAAGAAAACAGCAAGATTGTCAAATATTTTAACGTTTGTATCCTGTCTAAACGCTAATTTGCCATCCTATGTAGCACCATGTTGGAATACTCCAACCTGTCCTGTGACAAGTATCTGTTGCCACTGTCTTGATATAACTTTAGTATCTCTATCTGAAGACGATCTTTTTATCTGTGTTTGTTTTACACCAGCTTTATTAGTAGTTGTTTCTGCTATTTTGAAGTCGTGTTTCTGAGATCGTATTGTCATCAGAATCTAAATCATTGTGGATTCTGCGTCGTAATCAATAACAGTCTCTCCTTTTTCATTTTCGGAATACATTCTATCATATAATTGCTTCAATTTAGTATACACTGCTGCATACACTGGATTGTATGATGCATCATACGCTATAGATTGCATCAGCTCATCTATTGTGCGAACTTTATGATGATCATTTACAATTATATTATATACTTCTTCCAAAGGCATAAACTTATTTGTACCAAACATGTTTCCAGAATCATCTGGATTTGGATACGGAATCGTACCAAAAAACGCCTTTACTTTAGCAGTAGCTCCATCTAATTTATTAAATTCAACAGATGCTTTATCGTATTTGTCTATGTTTTTACGCCGTACCATTTCATCTTCAGTGTCGTCTTCTTCCTCAATCTAGTACTTACCTTTATAGTCGCCTACGATAGAAGATAAATAATCTCCAACTAATGTATGAAGTGCTGCAAATTTAGGATACCAGCTGTAATAATACGGCTTGCCTTTTTCGTCATATCGCAACTCTGTTTTCTTTTCAAAAACCTCACGCCATGCCCGGATTTTATGTTCTTGTCCTTGCGGTATCGGTAATTCGTTATCGTGTTCATCAAGATTACAAAGTCTTCGTCTTGTATCGTTGTCTATTAAACTTAAAGACCTCTCGTCTATGGATTTCTTTTCTCCAATTCCGTATATATTATCAAAACCTAATTCAGTTGCCAATAAATATCCAAGAGATTCGCACATTTCTTGCTGTTCGTGTGAATCTGCCAAATATTTAAAGTCAGCCTCATATCTAACTTCTCCTCTACTGCGAACAACTCTATACAAATGATCTCCAAACTTCTCTTCAAACCTTTGTTTTTTGCCTTCTATTTCTTTTTCTATGCTTCGCTTTGATATAGTGCCCTTGTTTGTATCACTATATATTTCAAACATAGATATGGCTTGTTTTACACCAAGGTTGTGAACAAGACTTGCTAATAATCCTACTTTTTTGAAGAACGGTCTAATTTTATTATACCATTTTGCATTTTTTAGAGCTTTTTTATTCTCCATATAATCCACGAACATGTCTGCTAATGCTTCTGCCACAGCTCGTTCTGACAAATGCTTGCCGTTATGGCTCCTATAAGCATCATACAGTGCATTTCGCTAATTATCTGGAAGGATAAGTTCTATTATTTTATGGAACGCTTCGTGATACATTACACTCTTTGGTGCATATGTTGATATTTTTATCAACTGAGATGTACATTCTCCAGCAATAACGTTGTCTGAACCAAGTATTCCTAATGAATCGTCCAATGTTTTTTCTAATACAAACTCAACATCGTTGCTGTCACCAAATACATATTTAAAGAAGTCACGAATTTCTTTTATAAACTCCCTTTGTTCTTCTTCAGATCTATATACAAGTTCGTCTTTGTCTACTGTCATAGGAAGACCGCTTATAAAATCGTGTATTCTCTATTTCTGCTAATCGGTGCTATTATTAGACTATAAATGCTGCTGATTGTTTATATCAGCAATTTTTACAAGCCTTGGGTTTGAGAAGTTTATCTGCCTATATCCTTTTATAGATTGTTTATCTGGATATTTTGGATCTTTTAACTACTCTGCTTTTGTTACAACTACGCCATTTCTAAAGAAGTGTCCTAACCACGTACTATTATTTACAATATCATCTCTAGATATGGTCAACCCGTTTGGTAATTTTACCTATTGCAAAGACTGATCCTGTCTAAATCTATCAACAACTGCTGGAATTGTAGCAGATATCCTTCTGCTTAGTAAAAATCCAGGAATTACGTTCTGCATTGAACGTATTTTCGTAATAACGTCAGATCTTTGAGTATCTAGATTATAATCAACGCCTCCTATTTTTATTCTACTTGGACCAACAATCTCTATAAGATTAGACCTATTATTAAACGAACTTGAATAATTAACACTGTCTTTTTGTATAAACAGTCTTTGCTGTAACAAATCGAGAATGTTATATCCATCTTCGGTAGTTGTTCCATTTGATAACTTATATATCAATGATACAAGATTTGAAGCGTCATCCCCGATTACTTTTCCGGACATTGGTATTCCTATTCGTTTTCCGTCTCCGTAATCAAAAAAGTATACAAGCATTCCAGAAGAGGTTTTAAGATTTCTCTTCTTAAACTCTTTATCAAATTTTTCAGATGCGTCTGACTTTAAATTTGGTCCGGTTTTAATTTTGTAGTCTATCGGGTTGTTGTTTTTATCTAATATAACGCTAAGAACACCAATATGATCTTTCTCAGATATCGTTACGTTGTATAAGTCTATCCTGTTGTTTGGATCAGAAAATATTACATCTACTACATTATTTGCAGCATTCGGATTTTTAGAATAATTAATAGATCCTTTATTTACAAATGGGTCAACTATTATAGTATATTCCGGATGAGCCATCCTATACTATATCATAGCTTTTATTTTATTTGTAAATTTCTTATTTCCTCTATTTAAGACTTTATTTCTTCTAGATATATCGGGCGTAAGATTTTGCCCATACGCTGCGTCACTATTTTCAAACGTAAAGTATGTAAACTCATTATCATATTTTATTAATACGCGAACCTGTCCATCCTTTAAATCAAATGAAATTTTAGCTTTTTGTAAAAAATCAGGTTTTTGTGAAAAATAATAATAAGGTTTACTATTTTTTGACATTTGATCTATTGCTGGGCTGTGACTATTTGATACGCCATATAAGTCACCCCACCTCAAAGGCATTCTGCTTATATATTCTAATTGCGTTTTGGCCGGTGTATCATATACCTCATCCGGTTCCACACCCCAATACAAATTAAACTACGATATAAGGCTTCTTGCATTTTGGATCACAGGATCAAACATGTTCCTGTTTGAAGGTTGAATCATTCTATCAACCTGATCTACAATCTTTTTAAAGTACGTATTTATTACAGAACTGTACCATCTAGCTAATTCAGGATGCTTGTCGAATGTATTATCGTCAGTATCTATATATCCCTTTAACGTATTTGTCCAAACGGTAAGCTGATTCAAATACTCACTAATATCATGCGTAACTCCATCTTGTGTGAAAAAGTTAGTAAGCCACCACTTCTGTACAAATATAGCATCTCTACCAAGAAATGCCCTGTTTACATGTATCTACTCTAAAGTACTGGCTATGACTTCACATTCATTGGTAACCTTTTGAAGCTACGCGTCTGGATGTTGCAAGAACTCATTTAATGCAACTTGCGCATCGAACAGCGCTTTGTATATCTGTATTATATTTTGACGATCTTCTGGCGTAACTATTCTACCTATCGGGAACGCATTTCTAGCATCGTCGAGAGCTTTTACTTTTTGAGTAAGGTCGTCATAAAGTTGAGCAGCAGAAAAATTTATTATAAATTCATCCGGAATTTCATCAGGAATAATCTATTCTACTTCTACCTCTTGCTCCTCATGCAAGCTTTGTTCCAATTCATTAATCCTTAGCAGATCGGCTTTTAATATCTCTTGTATACTTGCAAGATAATTAAAATAATCGTCAAATTCTTTTTGTGTTTGATAACTAATAGGTTCGATTAAATCTTTTACAGGCTGATTTAATTTTTCAGCAACAGCGTTGTAATCTTTTATTTGTTGATTTAAACTGTCTATTATAGTTATCGCACGCTGTACATTATTCTAAACATCATCTGCAGATAATTTTGGTTCATGTAACTATATAAACGTATCTTCGTAGAACAATGAGTTTTCAGTATCATAAACAAAACAATACACATACGATCCTCTTAAATTGGATATACCGGTAGATGTCAATATGTTTTCTGTATTTTTTAAGATAGAATCTTCATTTCTATATATCTGTTCAAGAGTAACCCTCGTTGTTCTTGGCTCGTAAAGTCTTTGTTGCACCGATGCATATCCATAGGTAACGTCTATAACTTTTACATCACCCTGCTCGTTTACTATTATTATATCGGCTTCTGAAGAAATTTTGTTGCCTTGTTTATCTGTCGTATATATAGGCTGCATCGTATCGAGAATAGTATATCCTCCCCATTTTATTGCAGCTTTTACATTTTCTACAGATCTTATGAAGTCTTCCCACTGACCAGGAGCATTTTCAATTTTAATAAGATTGTCATAATTATCCAATAATATATTGATAACATTATCTCTGATAATTTTACCAATCTTTATACCGGCTTTTCTCTCGTCTTCATATGTGTTTTCAAATATAGCCCTTGATATAGCCCCCATTACATCTATACTTCCAGTAGCTAAACACTTTTCGTATTCATCTACTGCCTCTTTAGGAAGATATTGTTGCATATATGCAATAATATCGTGATAAGGCATATTTTGTATAGTGTTAAATATGTCAGCAAGACGATTTTTATCTTCAACGCTCAATATATCCAGAGCCGCTGTATTTGTATATACATCATAAAGACCTCCGTTCTTAACAATAGTATCAAAATATCCAGATATCTGTGGTATGGCATTAATGCGCATCTTGTTAAGAGTATCCTTCAATCTCTATATAGCCGGAGCAACAACTGGTTGTGGATCTACATAACCTTTTCGTTCGTTTACGTCTTCTTTTATCGTAAATGCAGCAACAATTTCAGGCGTATCCATATTATTGGCAAGATTCGATTGAGCTACTTCAAGCTAAATAAACTTATCAACATATGCTCGCTTTACATCAGAAATTATTTCAGAGATGTTTATATCAGACATTATTACCTACACGTCTTCTACAAACTTTGCAATTCCATAATATCCAAGAGGCAACGCATAATTAAATAGTTTATTTGCAACGTTTACAAATAAATTCATAAACGGTATTCCGGCATTAATATTGCCTTTGCGCCATTTATTATACCTAGCTTTTTTTCGACCGTAAGAATCTTTTATTTTTTGTATACGCGCTTGATATTTTTTACGATTTTCATCAAGTTTGCTTTTTACAGCATTCTTTTTATTAGTCTTACTAGACGTTGCAGATGAAACTTCTGTTTTATTGTCGTATGGGTCAGTAGATGGTTTTGATTCTGTTTTTTTCGCTTCAGCTGCCTCCTTTTCCTTTTCTTCTTGATATACTTCATAGGCTTTAGAAACAGCGTCTCCTTCTGCTATATCTTGCACCATCCAATCCAATGCAGCGTTACGTTTGTTTGTTTCAATTATGTCGTCAATTCTTTTTGCATACGGATTGTTTGCTACTTTTGTTTCATCGTAATCTGCGTACTCCTCTTCGCCTCTAATACTCTCAGCTTCTTCTTTGTTACCAGACAATACAGCATTCATATATCGTTTAGCTCTATCGTCTATTATTTTTCTCTAAGCCGGATTATATTCATATTTTCCGTCTTTGTTTACAATAATACCTTCTTCGAACTAATCGATATACCCCTAAACAACTTCTGTATTTGCGGAGATGAGAGCGTTAGCTAATTCAAGCTATTCCGCGTCTTCTTGCTGTATACGAACTGCGTGACGTATTGAATTTATTTGTTTAATTGTTTCAACGTCAGATGCATTTTCATCAAACTGGTCATACGCTTCTTTTAATAATGCTTTCTACTATTTTATTTGTTTTTCTATATTTTTGGTTATTAATTTTGCATCTGGGCGCTTTATATTTAATCCAAATTTTTCAGATGCGAGTTTATACCAATCATTAATAGTAGTTATCTTTGATTTTAATTTTATTAACGCATGAAGCTTATTTACAGATCTCGTTATATTTCTTACAATATCAGAAGCATCTTTTTGTATCAGATCCATTTCTGCATCTTCTGCCTGTTTTTTTATTTCTGCAACTTTCGCTTTAAACGATTCGGTAGATGTATCGTGTCCAGCTTCTCTTTCTTGCTTCAAATATTCTGTTGCAGCTTGCTCACCAGCTTTTTTTACGCGTTCTTGTATTGAAGAATCATTACCATCTATTACTTCTTGTGCAAGCTCGTTTACCTCTTCTTCAAACTATCTGGAATAGTATATAGAATTTAGGTCTGCGTTATTTTTTGCAGTTGCTTTTTTATTATCTGCTTTTTGTTGATCTAATGACGCCTAATCAGCTATAGCATTGACATACCTTTCTGAACCATAACGTATACCCTTAGCTTCTAGTTTAGCTCTTGTTACAGGATCATTGGCCCTTCTTGCAACAAAATCCAATTGACGCAACTACGCGTTATATTCGTCTTGTGTGTATTCTGGATTTTCTCGCATTCGGTCGTGTTGCATTCTTGTTTCGATAGCAGCTCTAACTCCTTCTACGTTTCCATTTATTGCAGCCTTTGCAAATTCTACACTAGTGGCTCTATTTATTTTATCAGCCTCTCTAGCCATTGCAAAATTTGAAACAACGAATTTATCACCGTCCAACTATTTAACATAGTCTCTAGAAGAACCAACAATATTAGTAACAGCTGTCATTCCTCCTCCGAGAGCAAATCCACCTTGTACGTTTTGCCAAAATTCAGCATCATCTTTATATTTAGAGTCTGTTAATCCGAATAAGGATCCGTATGCTTTTAGAACTTCTTTACCCTGAACAAGATCGTTCATAATAAGGTCTCCAAAATTCATTCCTCCAAATCCGTATTTTTTGGCAAAATCTTGTTTCGAGTTTATATATTGAGTTGCTTCTTCTGCGCCTTCTTCCATCGAACGACCCAACACCCTACTGCCAACTTTGAATCCATATTTTGCGGCAAGCGGAATCCATTCTCTGTCTTTGAGCAGTTTGTCGTATACTTTCATATATTTGTTTGCAACAACTTGCTCAAAGCCATCTAACATTGCTTTTGTATTTTTTGGCAATGCTTCTCTAGCTATGTGTATGGCTGCGTTTGCAGAACCGGCTACAGTACCTGCAGCAACTGATCCAACAGATCCAAATCCTAACGCTGCGCCAGCAGTAGATCCTTTTTCAAATCCACTCCTAAAAGATTCAGTAGCCGTTTTAGATTTTCTTCTGAATCCATTTTTATACATCCCGGCAGATGTTGCAACATCTTCAGCAGAAGCTCTACCTGCGGTAGTAGTAGCACGCTCTGCTCCGTTTGTTACTATTCTAGACGCTCCATTTTCAAGAGGTCTAAATATAAAACCCAAAGATTTGTCAATAGCTTTATCCAGAGGCCCACCATACACTTCAAAAGCAAGTTCAAATGGCAAAGACGATATGGTTCTCATATTGTCTGCTTCGTAAAGAGCCTGTATACCTGCTGTAGAATGAATCAAAGCTTTTTTATATTCTGGATCAGTTACGTTAAATCTAGCGTCTATATTGCTAAGAATTATATTTTGACGTAATAGATTTTTAACACCTTCTTCAGTATTAACATCATATTGGTTTTTTATCCAATCGTCATCGTGTCCGTTCTATTTATCTCTGAGTGTGGCAGCGTTTAAAAGCTGATTCAGTATTCTTTCTTTTTTATCTTTTGGCATCTATTGAAGGCTTGCGAAAAGATTATCTATTCTTCTCGTAAAGCTTTCAGCCTTATTTTCTGCTTTTCCTGCTTCCAACCTGTTGTAAGAAGATGCCAACGTAGCAGTATTCATAAAAGCAGGGTTTCCTGTTGCAAGTGTAGCAGCAACACCTGCAACTTGTGTTCCTGTAGCGATAGCTTGGTCTACAGAAGAGAATGATGAGCCAACCGTGCCTGGAAATACATAATGCCAATATCCGCGGTTAAATAAACTTGAATTTTGGTAAACTTGTTCTCCTTCTTTATATGATTCTGCTACATTAAAAAAATCCTAAAGATTCTCCTGTATTGTTTTTGCAGTCTCTACGTCGTCTGCAGATTCTGCATTTTCTGCCTTCCATTGATTTATGTTGTTATCTGTGACAGCTAAATCATAATTAGAATCTCCATATTGACTGCCGTTTGTTTTTACTCCACCAAATCCACTGTATTTAGTACGCTCTAATTCATCGTTATATCTAGCAGCCTATTCTTTTATACGTTCTTTTGCTATCTATCCTCTTAAATCACTGGAGTATGCAGTTTGACCAAAACCGCGCATTTGATCCCATATCCAATTTCCTATGGCTTTTATACCACTCTGGTTGCTACTTACAAACTCGGATTTATATAATTCATCCATATCTTTAAGACTAAATCCTGGAAGATTTTCGTCATATGGACTGTTTAATTGTTCATACAAATCCTAAATCTATGATAGATAACTATTGTATTTATTTAGTTTTTGATAATACTCATCGTTATCTTTGTTGTTTACAACCCAGTTCTAATCAAGTAAACCACTCTCTTTTGCGAATTGTTGCTGTTCTGTTTCAAGCTTTGCGATTTGATTTTCTATGTTAGATACTCGCTTATGAGCTTCAGCTTCGTTTATTTTAATGTCATTTAAAGAAATACCGCCGCCTTTAGACTCTATATATGTAGAAAGCTGTTTATCTGTTAAACTACCAAGCTGATTACTTATATCGTATAAACTACGAACTATGTTTTTACCACTAAACGCATACTATACAGGACCTGCCAAAGGACCCATCCAGTCTGTTTTTTCCTTTAGCCAGTCTTCGTATTCTTTTTCAGCCTTTTTCTATTGTTCTCTTTCGCGATATTCTTGTATTTTCTTTTCGCGACGCTTTTGCTCTTCGTACTCTTCCTCTTCTGCCTTTCTTTTAGCTTCTTCGCGTTCACGTTCAATTCGCTCCTCTTCAGTTTTGCGCAGTATTTCTTCCTACCTCTACTATTCTCTACGCTTCTCTTCGCGCTCTCTCTCATTTATTTCACGTTGAATATCTGCGCCACGATCTATATATTCTCTATAGTCTTCTGGCGCAGCATTTCTAATCCGTTCTCTCTCGGATTCAACGTAATCTATGATGTTAGGTATATTATATTCGCCTGGTCTTTTTATATATGGCGAAATGTTATTTTGTTTCATCTTAAAACAAATTTACGTCATTTATTATAATAATGTTTATTTGGCTGAACTGCCATTAAACATGTTTCTCCGGTTGCGGTTATCTATCCGAATGCAAACTAATGTTTATTACCATCTTTATCTACGAGTGTTATTACCTATCCAGAAGGCTCCCACATTACGCTTTCACTATCATCACTCCAGAAATCATACCACGGCTTATCCTCTTGCATTTCTCCAGCGTCCATTGGCATCACCTGTCCGTTTTCGTATCTATACAATACTTGCGGTGCAACATCGTTTGGAATTTCATAATAATAATCACTTTCACCTTTTTTAGATTCTGGTATAAATCTTACTCTTCCATCAATTGGAGCAACTTTTGCTTTATATGGATCAGAAGGCGTGTATTGCATAACCACTCCTGGATTTTTTGCAGAATCTAACAATATACTAGGTTCTTTGTCTGTAGTTGAACCGTATGTTTTATATAAGTTTCGCTCTTCTTCGCTTACAACACCGTCACGATTTGCATCCATAAGCTTACGGGTTTCCATCTAATAATCAAATTCGCCCTTTTTCTTATATACTTCTAGTTCATTTTTCTTACGATGGTCATCTTCAGCCATACGGAGTCTAGATTCAGCTTTTCTGGCGTAATCTTTATTTTCTGTCCTAGTTCTGTGTTCAAATCCATTAGAAGCATCTAGTAATTCATTCTAATACTAGCGCAGAGATTCTTCTTCTGTAGGAGTATATCCTAATAATTCGGCATTTCGTTTCTTAGACATTTGATAATGATATCTACCAATAGGAGTATTTAATAAAGATCCTAAATTTGCATTTAATACACTGGCCCTTCTATCTCTACTGATTCCACTATAATCATATTGCCCATCACTATCTATATATTCATCCTGCATATCTTTAAACATTGGGCTAACCATTGTGTTTGGATCTTGATATATATAGGGTGCAGATCTATTCCACATATTGCCACCAGCACTAGAAAAATCTTCAAACCTACCAGGACCTCCATTACTTGTGTCTAATGTAAAGTTTTCAAAATCTTGGTCAAATTCGTTTCTGGCTTTTGCTTTTTCTATTGCGTCTAAATATTCAAATCCTATCTTTGCATTTGTTCGCATTCTATTAAACTCTGCAGGATTTATACTATTCGTAAGTCTATATAGAGCCGATCTACCTTCAGCAGATCTTAGTGGATCTATACCAGCTGCGTACATCTAATCTATCGCATCTTTCACGCCACCTACCATTTCTCCATAGCGTTCCATGTCTTTAGAAAAAGGACTAATGAAATCTCCATATTCTTTATTAAAGTCTTTCATTTCTTGTAATCCTTTTTCATATAAGTCTTTTGCTGCGTTTACAGCCATTTGCATCATGCCCGTGTCGTATATATCGATCGCGGGCAGTTGCATTCCTCTATCGTATGCGTATATCATAATTATCGGCTTATTATTGGATTTGGCATCAGCATTCCAGGGCTAGCAAAGGCAAACGGATTAATAAGAACCTTATTTTTCTAAGCTTGCTGTTTTGCTAATTCTCTTGCATATGCCATATTATATATATTAGCAACCGTTTCAGTTTCTTCATTGTTTAATTTTTGCTAATACAAACCTAGTATATCATTATATGTATCCCACTTAAATTGATCGGCCGGTTCTTTTTGCAAGAAATTCATAGCACCACTTAAATATTGGTTTTCCATATACCCCTTTGTAGCATGTGATTTATAATATTGATCAAGATCGTGTCTAATAGAGTTCATTCTATCTTGTGCGTCTTGAGCTCCATACTTAAGCAAAGAATCTGCATATGCTGCACGATACTGGTTATTTTGCATTTGATTGGATTGCTGTAACTTGGCATAATTATTCTGCAAATTATTCAACGCTGACAATCTTGCAAGCGTTCTCTATCCACCACTAAGACCTCCAGAATTGCTAATAGCATACATACTCTTTGCATACTGGTTGTAGAGCTCTGGCAGAATAGGATAACTACTTACTCGCAATCCTCCCAGTTCACGTAGACCGGGATTTAGTCCTTGGTTTCTAACATATGTGTTCGGCTTCTGTATAGGTTGACCTTTAGTATTAAAATATTGAGCTAATGATAATCCGAGACCTGCTATGTTTGCTG
>Ga0247610_10006162_pt1 | contig 12524 bp, 9 predicted proteins | sample 174DNAGHGhighgp2_FD_193483 | JGI IMG/M metagenome (GOLD analysis project Ga0247610, IMG submission 193483) | Sheep rumen microbial communities from Palmerston North, Manawatu-Wanganui, New Zealand - 1742 DNA GHGhigh gp2 | ecosystem: Host-associated > Mammals > Digestive system > Stomach > Rumen ...
CAAGTGTCTGTTTCTCCTGTCCCAACTGCCTTTGTTTGCTTTGCTGTCATTGTTGTCTTACGCCAGTAACCAGACTGTAGAATCTGCAACCATCGGGAGCGGATTCCCCTCCGCGTGACTCCTTGGAGTGTGGAGCAAAGTAGTTTTCGGGTTACGAAAACACAACCTTGCTTCCACTCCAAATAACGTTTTCCGTGGCTCACCGTTTTAAAAGCTGAATTCATTTCCGCCACTTATTGGCCAAGTCCTATCGTTTACAATTATTCTTTCCTCCCTTAATAGCAGTCATGATAACCTCAAAGGGCTTGTGGTCACGGCTGATACGTTCCATCAGTTCCTTGCGGACTGCCCTTGCCTGATACGAATTGAGGCGGAAGGCAAGTAGCATGACTACCTCCATACTATATACGGTAAGGTGTAGGTTACGCTTCTGCTTGATAGTCCGCTCTGCCTCGTAGGGCTTGACCAGTTCCTCTTTGTAGAGAATCTGGATGGTGTTACGCAGTTTGGGTATGAACACGCCAAACAAGTCAACCAACTCGGACTCACTCATCCAAATCTCTCCATTCGGTATAGTCAGTTCAGTGTGCTCACTATGCTCACTCCACTCAATAATGTTTCTCTGCTCCATAATCTTACGCCATTTTGATGTTACTGAATGATTTGTTAAGTTTGTCGCCAAGCATGGTCAGGTCATCGTTCAACTTCTGAGAGGTGATACGGGCATAAATCTGAGTCGTAACGATATTCGTATGCCCTAATACACGGCTCACGCTCTCAATAGGCATACCTTTCGATAGTGCGAGCGTAGCCCATGAATGGCGCCCGCAGTGCAGGCTAATCTGTTTCTCTATTCCGCAGGCTGCAATGACCTTCTTCAACTTCTTGCAGATAGACCAGTAGTTGAGTTTGCCGAATACGTACTTGTCTTCTTGCAGATGCTTGTAACGCTCAATGATCTGCAAGGGTACATCCATCAGTTTCACCTGATAGAGTACGTTGGTCTTGTGGCGATGTGAGACTATCCACTTATCGCCGTTGATGTCCACAATGTCATCGGTCGTCAGGTTCTTCACGTCCACGAAAGCCAATGCCGTCCAGCAGATGAATACGAAGATGTCACGGACAAAGGCCAAGTCGGCATCCTCAAAATCATGGGTCATCACCTGCTTCAACTCTTCCTCTGTCAAGAACTCACGTTCCTTGCAATTAGGGCTGATGTGGAACTGTGCAAACGGGTTACGGGGAATCTTACCATTATAGTGCGCCCTCATCACGACTCCTTTCAGCCACATGCAGCGTTGCCAGATGGTTCCGTTTGCCAGTCCTCGCTCCGTGCTGAGGTAGGCAGCGAAGTCCTTGATAAAGTCGGGTGTCAGTTCCAGCATGGATATGTCCTTACGACGATAATGGGATTCGATGAACGAAGCCGTGTCCTTTCTGGAGAGTTGCATTGCCCACAGGGTGCTAATGACTCTATCCTTGCCTACGCGCTTTTTGAAACTGGCGATGTCCTTGTCGAATGCGTTGAGCAATGTCTCATACTCGCTGCCGAACCCCTGATAGGAATTGCGTACCATCTCTGCCGTCACGAATGCCTCACGGTCTGCCAGATGCTGGTAATGCTTGATAATCTGTGCCTTGATGTTGTCAAGGTCACGGTTTAACTGCAAGGCTTCCTTGCTCCGTCCTTTGGCACAGTTACCCTTTGCATCCCATAGGGTCAACGGAATGTTTTTCTTACAACTGAACTGGCTTTGGGTTCCATTGATTGTCACTCTGCCCATCACTGGCACTACGCCGTTCTTCTCCTTACCTCTGTTCACGTAGAACAGTACTGAAAATGTGCTTCTGCTCATGTTTCTTACTCGTTTTTAAATTCCGGCTGCAAAACTACAATCTTTTCCTGGTTCTGTCGCTATGCAAAATATAGCAGTTTGCGGAATCAGAAACGGGTGGTGGGAGGTGCGTTGTTATGCCCCGTCTTTCCTGTCCGATTAACGAAGTTTAACTGGCTCCTAAGACCGTCTCACGGGTTACGGATAAGAAACCTAACTACTTCTTCATTCCTCCCAAATTTGCATTCAGCCTAAAACTGAACTTCCTCGATTTTCCCCGACTTGCCTTTTATTTACGTGCTTTCTGCGTTAATTCTCCAAATTCCGTCTTTTGTTACAGACTTTTTTCGTAACTTTGTCCCCCAATTAATAAGAGAAGACTGATATGAGTTTTGAGTATATGTCGCAGGAAGGCTACGATAAGCTGGTGGCCGAGCTGCATCAGTTGGAGAGTGTGGAACTGCCTCAGGTGCGTGAGGCTATCGCTGAGGCGCGCGACAAGGGCGACCTGAGTGAGAACTTCGAGTATCACGCCGCCAAGCGCGAGCAGTCGAGGTTGTTGGGGCAGATACGCTTCAAGCAGAAGGTGCTGGCCAACGCGCGAGTGGTGGATATGTCGCGACTGGCATCCGACAGTATCCAGTTGCTGAGCAAGGTGGAGATGACCAATCTGGGCAACAATGCGCGGATGACCTATACCATCGCCAGTCCGCACGAGGCGAACCTCCGCGAGGCGAAGATCTCTATTAATTCGCCCATCGCACAGGCGCTGCTGAACAAGAAGGTGGGAGATGTGGTAGAGGTGAGGGTGCCTGCGGGACTGCTGAAACTCCGCATTGAGAGTATCAGTCAATAAAGAAAAAAGAGGGTTTCGATTGGAACCCTCTTTTAAATTTAATGAACCCCTTTTTAGGATTACTGTGCAGGCTGTGCGGGAGCTTCCTTGGCAGGAGCCTCGGCTGCGGGAGCGGCGTCCTTAGCAGGAGCAGCTTCCTTCTGCTGACTGGCACCGAAGCCAGGCAGGTTGTTGGGATTCGTGGCGGGAGCCTCGATGTTCTCCATCACAGAACCGCTGGTAGTACTCTGGGGAGCCACATATGCGCAGACAACGCTGAGCACAACCATTGCGGCTGCGAGACCCCATGTGGTCTTCTCGATGAAGTCGGTGGTCTTGCGGACACCACCAATCTGATTGTAGGAGGAGAAATTGGAAGCCAAACCGCCACCCTTAGACTCCTGGATGAGCACGATGCCAATCATCAGCACGGCTGCTACTACGATGAAAATTACAAATAATGTGTACATCTTTTTTACTGTTATTTTGTTTTATTATTAATAATCAACTTCTTTAAAAAGCGGATTTGGTCTGCAAAGTAAGCATTTTTTTTCGGATAAACCAAACTTAATCGCTGAATAATTTCAAGAGCCTGCGAATATTTGCCCTGTTTTATGTAAATTCGGGCCAAAGTTTCGGTAAAGATGCCCTCACTCGACTCATTTTCATCAGTTTCGGATGTCTCATCGGCGATAGACGGAGTCTCGGGGTCGTCGCTGAGGGTGAAACGGCCTTTGTCAACATTTATGAAATTATCAATCAGACTCTGTCCCTTCATCTCTGGCACCTTTTCATCGCCCAAGGTCTCGCCCTCGGTCTCCAACAGATAGGCGACATAATCGACGGCGGCATCGGCAGGTGTGGGCTTACGGCCACGGGCTTTCTTCTCTTCTTCGGTCTCGCCCTCCTGAGGGATGGAGTCGAGGAAGTTGTTGATCAGCGAGAGTGTGCGGCTGGGATCATTCGGTGTACTCGGTGTTTCTTGGGCGCTCTGAGTATTCTGATTACTCGGATTGCTCGGATGGCGATAATGTACGGCCTCGATCATCTGGAAGAGCACACGGCGGTCGGTGATATAGATGGCGGCACGGCGCAGTTCTTCGTCGAAGGTGGGATCATGAAGCAGATAGAGATTCTGCAACAGCAGCAAGCGGACCGTCTGATAATAGGGATAGAGCGCCAGCAGGGAACGCAACTCGTAGAGCGTGTCGCGGTCCAGGCGTTCGGGGTGTTGGGTGAGTGCTGCTATGTCAATCATTTCCTTTGTGTCGAGGGGGTTACCATTGTGCCACGGAGGCATTGAATATCTGATCGCAGATGTCCTTCATCATCTGGGTGACGAGGTCTTCCTGTACAGCGCTGAGCGACAAGGTGGAGTCGTAGGCCTTCTGCGACGTGAACTGCTGCTCGAAGTCTTGCTTGTGATCCTTGTTGTTGGTAAAGCGCACGTTGACGGTGATGGAGAGCTCCACCTGAGCGGAGTAGCCCTCAGCCGATACGGCCTTGTTGCGCTGCTCGTAACGGGTGATCTCGCCTTCGAGTTTCAGGTCGCCATTACGCTTCACCTGTGTGAGCTTGGTGCTTCTGCGGAACTGGTCTTTCAACTCGTTGTTGAAGATGGCGCCCATCGGTGCCCAGACGTAGCTGCTTCGTACGGGGAACTCGGCAATCTGGATGGTCTTGATCTTCGTGTAGTCGATACTGGCGCCGTTGAACTTGTAGCTGACGGAGCACGACGAGAAGCTGAACAGGCAGAAGAAGGCGATGAGGCACACCAGTCCGTATTGTTTCAGACGGCGGTAGAGGGTGCGGTCGCTGATGCCCAGTTCCTGAGCGGCCTTCTTGCGGTTGCCGTTGTTGCGGTCGAGGGCTTTTTGTAGCATCTGCTTGCCCAGCAGGTTCAGATTGAGGTTCTCGGGCTCTTTCTCAGGCTCCACGTATTCCTCGGCTACGGCATCTTCGAGTGCAGGGGTGATGGGTGTGATGGGGGCAATCTGGGTGACGGGAATCGGCTCGGAGGAGATCGTCTTCACGTTCTGCACCTCTTCGATCTGTTTTTTCAGACTACCCATCTCACGACGCATGTCATTCACATTGCCACGCAGTTCGAAGAGGATCTTATAAAGGATCTCGCGTTCGTTCTCAAAAGAGTGGTCGCCGCCTTCGTGAGGGATGGTGGCCAACTGTGTGGTATCCTGATCCTGTGGAATGAACTTCGCGAGGATCTCAGGGGTGATGACGCGCTCCTTGCTGAAAATGGAAATCTGTTCGGTGACACTTTTCAGCTGGCGGATGTTGCCTGGCCACTTGTAGCGCATGAGCATCTGCTTGGCCTCGTCGGTGAGCGTCACACGGTCCATCTTGTATTTCTCAGACATCTCCATCGCGAAGAGACGGAACAACAGGATCACATCCTCACCTCGGTCGCGAAGGGCGGGCATCTGGATGTTCACACGGTTCAGACGGTAGTAGAGGTCGCCACGGAAACGGCCTTCGCTGATGGCTTTCTCGATATTCACGTTCGTAGCGGCCACGATGCGCACGTCAGTCTTACGCACCTCGGTGGCACCTACGGGGATGTATTCACCATTTTCCAGCACACGCAGCAGTCGGGCTTGGGTGGCCATCGGCAGTTCGCCCACCTCGTCGAGGAAGAGCGTACCCTTGTTGGCTACACCAAAATAACCCGGTGAGTCATTGATGGCGCCCGTAAACGAGCCTTTCACATGGCCGAAGAGCTCACTGTCGATAGTGCCTTCGGGGATAGCGCCGCAGTTGATGGCGAAGTATTTCTCGCGTCGACGGGGGGAGTTGTCGTGGATCAGCCTAGGCAGGATGTCCTTACCCACACCGCTTTCGCCGATGATGAGCACACTGATATCAATCGGCGCCACCTTCAGGGCGTCGTCGAGCGCGCTATTCAAGGCCTCACAATTGCCTACGATATTATAGCGCTGTTTGATGCTTTGTAGTTCGGTTGTCTTCATTCGGCTGACAAAATTACACAATATTTCCGAGAATACTGCAATTTTGGCAGAAATTAACTCAATTATCTTCTTTTGGAGCCGGATCCTCGCGTTTGAACTGGTCCTTGGCCTTGATGGCAAAGCGCGTTTTTTCGCCGTCCTCACGCTTCTCGTGGTAGAGCTTCGGCAACGGATTGGCCAGCGGCTCATCGTAGTGGATACGGTTGCGGAAGATGTCGATGGCGGCGTAAATAGCGTGACGCAGTGAAGCGGGATCGGCCTTGCCCTTGCCAGCGATATCGAAGCTGGGGTCCTGGTCGGGGGTGGTGATGACGAAGGGGAATCCCGCCTTCATCTTCACTCCAAACTCGGTGGCCAACGTCTTGAAAGGCACATTGCCCTGATCGTCGTACATCGCCAGGATGGCGTCGAAACCATAGTGCAGGCCGTTGCCGAAGAAATCATCGGCGGTAAAGGGTCCATAGACCTGAATGCCTGACTCCTCAATGGTCTTGAGGGCGGGGGTGATGATATTCTCTTCTTCGGCGCCTGGTTGGGGATTGAGGGCCAGCACGGCGATGCGGGGATTATTGATGCGGAAGTCGCGTTTCAGCGAGGTGTGCAGCAAACGGCACTTCTCCACGAGCTTGTCGGCGGTGATGTTGGCTGCCACATCTTTGAGGGGTAAGTGGTTGGTAGCCAAAGCGATGCGGATGTCGTCGGCAAACATAATCAGCAGCGACTTATCGTTGGCATCAGGGGTGCGGTTGGGTACCACAGGCGCCTGGACGAGTACGTCGTAAAGACCGTTTTTCAGGTCTTCTTTGGCACGCTGCAAGGCCTTGCGGGCAGCTTCTGCCGACTCGGGGGTGGGGGAGCCGAACTCCACTTTCACCTCCTCATCGAAGGAAGCCAGCATGTTGAGCTTGTCGGGATGGGCATCCTCGGCCTTGGAGATGATGCTGAAAGGCGTCTCCAATTGGAGGGCGTTGCGATGGTAGGTGGCAATCTTCGGATTACCATATATAATAGGTGTACACATCTCGAGCATCCCACTATCCTCGAAAGCTTTGAGGATAATCTCATAGCCGATGCCGTTAGTATCTCCGTGCGTGATGGCCACGCGTATCTTTTTATCCATATATATGATTTACAATTTGACGATTTACAATTTATTTACCATTCTTCTTAGCGGTGGAGAGGAGTCCGCAAGCAGCGAAGATGTCCTGTCCACGACTGGCCCGGATGGTGGTAAACACCCCGTGGGCGGTGAGATAGTCGCGCAACGACTCCATACGTCGCTCGTCGCTGGCGGGAAGGTCGACACCTGGGATCTCGTGGAAGCGGATGAGGTTGACCCTGCACTCCAGACCTTGCAGCAATCGGATGATCTCGCGGGCATGAGTGGTGCTGTCGTTGAGTCCGCCGAAGCAGATATACTCAAACGAGCAGCGACGCTGATGGGTGAAGTCATACTGACGCAGCAGGTTGACAGTCTCGGTGATGCTCATCTGGCGCTCTGCGGGCATCAGCATCTGGCGCTGTTCGGGCAGGGGCGTGTGCATCGAAATGGCCACGTGACATTCGCTCTCATCGAGGAATCGCTGGAGCTTGTGCTTGATGCCCACACTGCTCACGGTGATGCGCTTCGGACTCCAAGCCCAACCGTAGTCGGCGGTGAGGATCTGTGTAGCACGGAGCACGTTGTCGAGGTTATCCATCGGCTCGCCCTGGCCCATGAAGACGATATTCGTCAGCTGGTCGCTTTCGGGCAGAGCGTAGATCTGATTCAGGATATCGGCTGCGGTGAGGTTGCCCTCAAAACCCTGTTTGCCCGTCTGACAGAAGAGGCAGTTCATCTTGCAGCCCACCTGACAGGAGACGCACAATGTGGCGCGGTCGCCATCAGGGATGAAGACGGTCTCTACAAACTGGCCTGACCTCACTGGAAAGAGATACTTGATGGTGCCGTCTTTCGAGCGCTGACAGTCGATAGGGGGCATAGCGCCGATTTCATAAAGCGCTTTCAACTTCTCGCGGTTGACCTTCGAGATGTTGGTCATCTCGTCGATGCTGGTGACATGCTGCTGATAAAGCCATTTGGCAATTTGGTTGGCGGTGAAGGCAGGCATACCAAGTTCACCCACGACGACTTTCAGTTCGCCGAGTGTCCGTCCGATAAGCAGCTGCTTTTCACTATCCATAGAGGTCTGATTCTTAGAATTCGTGTGCAAAGTTAGTGTAATTCGGGCGAAAAACCAAATTATATTCGAGTTTTTAAAAAATTATGCGTATCTTTGCCACAAATTTACAATATCCAAGCATAAGAACTGTCATGAGAGAAAAGATAGATTGTTTCTTGCCGGCTATGGACGAACGCGTTGCTGAGGGAATCATCTCGCAACTGCGCAATAGCAAGACCGTGCAGAATATCACTCAATTGGAAAGTGGGCTGATGAGTAGCAACGCCCTGATGCAGGTGGCGGAGAATGCGAAGGCCGACTATGTGTTGCTGCTGACGAAGCCCGTGAAGGTGGTGTTGGGACAAGGGGCGCTCGATCGTATGCTCCGTGTGGCCAGCGACTCGAACGCGGCGATGGTCTATTCTGACTATATCTCCAAGAAAGAGGTCGACGGCAAGGTCGTCAATGAGAAACATCCCGTGATCGACTATTTCGCTGGCAGCATCCGCGATGACTTCGATTTCGGCAGCTTGTGGCTGTTTAAGACCTCGCTGCTGCATACCTTCGCCATGCAGGCGGGTGAGCACGATTATCAGTTTGCCGGACTCTATGCCCTGCGCCTGTTTCTGAGTCGTAAGGGTCAGCTGTTCCATATCAACGAGTGTCTGTATACCGAAGCGGAAACCGACCTGAGGGCCTCGGGTGTGAAGCAGTTCGACTATGTGAACCCCCGTAACCGTGAGGTGCAGATAGAGATGGAGCATGCAGCTACGGCCCATCTGGCTGAGATTGGTGCCAAGATCGATCCCTCGTTCTATCGCCGTCCAGATTTCAACGAACAGGATTTTGATATCGAGGCTTCGGTGGTGATTCCCGTCTACAACCGCGAGAAGACGATCCTGGATGCCGTGAACAGTGCATTGGGACAGAAGGCTAATTTCAAGTTCAATGTCATTGTGGTGGATAATCATTCTACCGACAAGACCACAGAGTTGCTCGACGGGATGCACGACGAACGGCTGATTCATATCATTCCTGAACGTCATGATCTGGGCATAGGCGGCTGTTGGAACGTGGCGATTAACGACGATAGATGTGGACGATTCGCGGTTCAGTTGGATTCCGACGACCTCTATTCCTCGCCGAAGACGCTGCAGCAGATAGTGGATGCTTTCTACAAGCAGAATGCTGCGATGGTGGTGGGCTCGTATCGGATGTGCGACTTTGAACTGAATACCCTGCCTCCGGGCTTGATTGATCATAAGGAGTGGACAGATGAGAACGGACCTAACAACGCCCTGCGTATCAATGGTTTAGGCGCGCCCCGTGCGTTCTTCACACCGCTGTTGCGACAGATCCAGTTCCCCAATACGAGTTATGGCGAGGATTATGCCTTGGGACTGATCTTCTCACGTCACTATCGCATTGGACGTATCTATACTGAACTTTATCTGTGTCGTCGTTGGGGTGGCAATAGTGATGCCGCTCTGAGTATCGACAAGATCAATGCCAATAACCTTTATAAGGATCGTCTGCGCACACTCGAGATTGCAGCGCGCCAGCAGATGTTGCAGGGTAAGCAGGAACTGATGGCCGACTCGCCTTTGCAGCGTTTCTTCAACCGTCAGTTGGAGAAGTGGGAGGCAGCCCGCCAGCGATATCATGACCTGCGTAGTGCCAAGACCCGTGAACTGGTGGTGGGCACGTATAGTATTCAGGTGCAGTGGAATCCTGCGCGGATGGTGTCTACGGGCGCTAAGATGGACCAGAAGACGATAGCCGAAAGGCCTTGTTTCCTCTGTGAGAAGAATCGTCCTAAGGAACAGATCAAGAAGGAGGTTGATGGCCAGTATGAGCTGTTGGTGAATCCCTTCCCGATTCTGCAGCAGCACTTTACTATCCCTTCGTTGAAACACCAGCCCCAGCGGATTCTCGAGTCGTATGGCGAGATTCATAAGCTGTTGGAGGAATATCCTGAGATGATGGTGTTCTATAATGGTCCGCAGTGTGGTGCCTCTGCCCCCGATCATGCTCATTTCCAGGCAGGAACCAGCGGTCTGCTGCCGCTTCAGAAATCATGGCAGCGGTTGTCGCGCAATCTGACACCACTCATCAGTCTGAACGATGATGAGGATATCTCGTTGATTGATGAGTATCCCTGTACGGCCTTGTTGATACGAAGCCGTTCGCAGTATGGCGATGAGCAGTTGTTCCGCAGACTTTATGAGGCGCTGCCTGCCACTGAGCCTGAGCCGATGATGAATATCGTCAGTTGGCGCTCGAATGATGATTTCCTGTCAGTGGTATTCCCACGTACGAAACATCGCCCTGACTGCTATTATAAAGAAGGTAATGAGCAGTTTATCATCTCGCCAGGTGCCCTCGATATGGCGGGACTCATTATTACCCCTCGACAGGAGGATTATGAGCGTCTGACACCTGAGAAGGCATTGGGTATCCTCGATGAGATTACCCTCAAAGGCGAGCCCCTACAACAGCTGATCGACTCGCTGAAAGCCCAGAACGGTAGCAAACTCTCCACTCTCAACTCTCAATTCTCAACTCAGAAAGAGCCTAACGTAACAGTGGGTATTGTCAGTGCCGAGAAGATTTCGTTTGTGCTCAACAACCCTTATACTGCCAAGGGCGAGGTGTTGACGGGCTTGCAGACGGTGGAGTTCTTTGAGGGAGGAATCCTGTGGCGAGGGAATCAGTATCGTGAATTGACCTTCACCCCACAGGACGATGATGCTTCTTTCTCACTGCATGATGTCACTATTGGGGTGAATTTCCATTGGGAACGCAAGGAGACACAGGTGTTCTGTGGCACACTTCGTCTGGTGGTCGAGGCCGATAAGATTGTGGCTATCAACGAGTTGCCCGTAGAGCGTTATCTCACGAGTGTCATTTCCAGCGAGATGTCGGCAACGGCTTCTTTGGAATTCCTCAAAGCCCACGCAGTGATCTCCCGTTCGTGGCTCCTGGCACAGATGGCCAAACGTCAGCGACAGGAGAAGGGTGGGGCGTCGTTCTTCTCGTTTATCAAGAAAGATGACGAGCTGATTCGTTGGTACGATCGCGACGACCATACGATCTTCGATGTCTGTGCCGACGACCATTGTCAGCGTTATCAGGGCATCACCAAACAGTCGAGTCCTGCTGTGGAACAGGCTATTCTGGCCACACGCGGACAGATCTTGGCTTATGAGGATGAGATCTGCGACACGCGTTTCTCGAAGTGTTGTGGCGGACAGACGGAAGAGTTCCAGTATTGCTGGGAGGATACGCCGAAGCCTTATCTCGTTTCGTTCCACGATCCCTATTGCAACACCAACGACAAGCATATCCTTTCGCAAGTTCTCAACGATTTCGATCAGGAGACGCCTGATTTCTACCGTTGGACGGTGGAATATACACAGGAAGAACTCTCTGAACTGGTGAATCGCAAACTCAAAGACGACTTCGGCACGATTACCGACCTCATCCCCTTGGAGCGTGGTAAGAGTGGACGAATTTGGAAGCTAAAGATCGTGGGAAGCAAGAAGAGCTTCACCATTGGTAAGGAACTCGAAATCCGTCGCGCCCTGAGCGAGACTCATCTCTATTCCTCGGCCTTCGAGGTGGAGAAACAAGGCGACCGCTTTATCCTTCACGGCTCTGGCTGGGGACATGGTGTAGGCCTCTGTCAGATAGGTGCTGCCGTTATGGGCGAGCAAGGCAAGACCTACGACGAGATCCTGCTGTTCTATTATCGCAATGCAACAATAAAACAATTATATGAGTAAGAAAAATCCTTGGGCCTGGGTGCCCACCCTTTATTTCGCAGAAGGTCTGCCGTATGTGGCGGTGATGACCATCTCACTGATCATGTATAAGCGTCTTGGCCTCTCGAATGCCGATATTACGCTTTATACTTCGTGGCTCTATCTGCCTTGGGTCATCAAACCGTTGTGGAGTCCGTTTATCGACATCATCAAAACCAAGCGTTGGTGGATTGTCATCATGCAGTTGCTGATAGGTGCTTCCTTGGGTGGTGTGGCCTTCACGATACCAGGCCCTTATTGGTTGCAGGGCTCGTTGGCCTTCTTCTGGCTGATGGCCTTCTCGAGTGCCACTCACGATATTGCTGCCGACGGCTTCTATATGCTGGGTCTCGACGAGCACAAACAGGCTTATTTCGTAGGCATCCGTTCTACGTTCTATCGCATCGCAACGATTGTGGGACAAGGTCTGCTGGTGATGTTGGCAGGTAATCTGGAAGTGTTGACGCGGAATATCAAATATTCTTGGAGTCTGATGTTCTATGGGATGGCGGGTCTCTTCATCGCTTTCTGGCTGTGGCACCATTATATCCTCCCACGTCCTGATGAGGATCGTGGTATTGAGAAGATGCATGGCGCACAGATCATGCAGGAGTTCTGGGTCACGCTGAAGACTTTCTTCCAGAAGCCTCAGGTGTGGGCAGGCATCTGTTTCATGCTGTTCTATCGTATGCCTGAGGGTTTGCTGGCCAAGGTGAGCGCGTTGTTCCTGATCGATGCGACTGCGAATGGTGGCTTGGGCCTCTCACCCGCAGAATACGGACTGGTACAGGGTACGGTGGGTGTCATCGGCTTGACGCTGGGTGGTATCCTTGGTGGTATTGTAGCGAGTCGCGATGGTCTGAAACGTTGGCTGTGGCCCATGGTGATGGCTATCACAC
>Ga0247610_10006163_pt1 | contig 12523 bp, 16 predicted proteins | sample 174DNAGHGhighgp2_FD_193483 | JGI IMG/M metagenome (GOLD analysis project Ga0247610, IMG submission 193483) | Sheep rumen microbial communities from Palmerston North, Manawatu-Wanganui, New Zealand - 1742 DNA GHGhigh gp2 | ecosystem: Host-associated > Mammals > Digestive system > Stomach > Rumen...
CAAATAATCCTCGTTCGACTTGCATGTGTTAAGCACGCCGCCAGCGTTCGTCCTGAGCCAGGATCAAACTCTTGTGTTTAATCCTTTAACTTGCGATCTCTGGGTTCTTGTTCCCGTTCGCTTTCGCCCCCGGAAACCCCACAGTCCTCAAGTAAAACTCATTTCAGAATTAACTGTCGTTTCTTTCCTCTGAACTGTATCGTTTTCAAGATTCCCGCGCCTTTTCTCAAGGCGCTCGACTATAATACCACGCCATCCCCCTGTTGTCAACACCTTTTTTCAAAAATTTTTTGATTTTTTTGATTCTTTTTCCTTTCCCGAATGATCAGTTTTTGCTTTCAGAAAAACGTTCGCTCATTGCTGAATGGATCAGTTTTTTCATATAATAAATGTTCGCCCACACAAACATTTCCCAGCATGCTCATTCGGGATCGGGGCACAATAGCTTCGGGTGAGAGCATGACTGGATTGAAAAAAATGATCGGGCTGCCGGTGATCCTGGAGGGAAAAGCCTCCGGGCGGGTGCTGCGGGGCGTACTGAGCGACGACGGGCGGAGCTTGCGGGGCATCGTGATGCGGGGCGGCCTGGCCGGGGCGCGGTGGCTTCCACGGGAGCAGATCGACCTGATCGGCAAGGTTTCTCTGATCGCCAGGGGAAAGCCGAAGCGCCTGCCCAAGGACGCAGATTACCGGCTTTTCCGGGTAACTGATTCGGAAGGAGAACGGCTGGGCGTCGTGACGGACGCGCTGCTGCATGAGGAAACGCTGCGGGTGGCCGCGCTGGAAATATCCGCCGGCCCCATCGACGATCTGACCGACGGCAGATGGTATGCCACGGCCTATTCGGTGCAGCCCAGCGGCAGCACGGGCCATGTGACGGTGGCCGGCATCCGGGAGGAGGTGAAAGGCGGATGAGCAAATACCTGTTGATAGGCGCCGCAGGATTCCTGATGGGCTTCAAATACCGCCAGTTAGGCAAACGGCGCTGTCTGCGCTTCATGAAAAAGTATGCGCGGCAGCTGATGCTCTGAGCCATGGCGGCTAAAAGAACCTTCGCGCCCTCCGGCGCCGTGTCCAGGCCTGCTCAGCGCGGCATTGCCCTGGCCGCGGCGCTGGCCGTGGCGCTGGTGTGGCAGCCGCTGTCCCGGCTGATCTGGCAGATGGTATTCGCTCTGGGGATCACGGCGCTGGCGCTGCCTGTGGACCGTTGGCTGGAAAAGCGTCTTGGCAAAGGCGCATCAGCGCTTCTGTCCGTCGGAGCGCTGGCGCTGATCCTGCTTGGGCTTCTCGCGCTGGTGGTGCCCCTGATCCTGGAGCAGGCGCGGCTGATCATTGCCCAGGCGCCGCGGCTTATACAGCAGGCACAGGCCTGGTGGGAGGATATAAGAAAGGAAGAATGGCTCGACGTTCTCACCGCCGGGCAGGACCTTCCGGGCCAATGGCTCACCCGGGCGGCCGATTGGATCGGGGAAAGCCTGCCGGGCCTTATCAATCTGGTGGGCACGGGCTTTGACACGGTATCCCGGGCCTTCCTGTCACCGCTGCTGGCCTTCTACTTTCTAAGGGACAGGGAAATGTTTTCCTACCAATTATCCCTGTGGATTCCCGCAAAGTATCGAAGAAAAGTGCTGTCCGCACTGCAGGGGATGCGCAGGGAAGCCGGCGGCTATGTGCGGGGGCAGCTGCTGGTGGCGCTGGCCGTAGCGGCGCTGACCGCCCTGGGGCTGCTGATCGTGGGCATTCCAGCGTGGCTGGTGCTGGGCATCGTGATGGGGCTGTGTGAATTGATCCCTTACGTGGGGCCCTTGATCGGCGGCGTGCCCATTGCGGTGTTTTCACTGCCCCTGGGTATGACCACCACGCTGTGGGCCCTGGGCGTTACCATCCTGATCCAGCAGATCGAGGGATTTTTCCTTTCGCCTTTTCTCATGGCCGGGGCCACGGGGCTGCATCCGGTGTACGTGGTGCTGCTTTTGACGGCCGGCGGCCTGCTGATGGGCCTGCCCGGGATGGTGCTCGTGCTGCCGGCTTTCCTGTGCGTCCGGGGCGGAATGCGGGTGCTGAAAACAGCGGAAAACCCATGACCGCAGCCACGGCCGGAAATTTCGTTGCTTTTTACCAAAAAAGCTGCGTTTTTCTCCTTGCGGTGCGGAAACAAATCGTGTATAATGTTGGAAAGAAGGGAGGCGGAGCGCCATGTCAGGTGAGACCACCAAACTGCGCCCGCTGTCCGAAAGCAATAATACGGCAGCGGAAATCCTCACCCACGTCTACATGGCCCTGCAGGCCAAGGGCTACGACCCCATCACCCAGCTGGTGGGCTATGTGCTGACGGGGGATCCTACCTATATTACCAGCTTTGAAGGCGCCCGCAGCATGATCTGCCGCCTGGAAAGGGACGAGATCCTGGAGGAGCTGGTAAGATTCTACGTGGAAAACAGGCTGAACCCGTGAGCGGGCGCATCCTGGGCCTGGACGTGGGTGACCGGCGCATCGGCATCGCGCTGAGCGACAGCCTGCGCCTGATTGCGACGCCCCACAGCGTATATACCCGGGTGGGGTATGGTCCTGACGTGAAGCACATCCAATCCCTGTGCCGGCAGAATGAGGCTGATTTTGTCGTATGCGGCCTGCCCCGGAATATGGATGGTTCCGAGGGCTTTCAGGCCGAAAAGGTGCGGGCTTTCGCGGATAAGCTGAAGGAAAGCGGCCTGACGGTAGAATTTCAGGATGAAAGGCTGTCTACCGTATCGGCTCATCAGGCGCTGATCGAGGGCGGCATGCACCGGGAGGACAGGAAAAGTACGGTGGACAAGGTAGCTGCCGCGGTGATCCTGCAGGCATATCTGGACAGCGGAAAAGCCTGACCCGCTGCCCGTAATATATTACATGGAGGAAATACAATGGCTGACGATTTCAACAAGGACATCCCCGAAGAAGAGGAACTGCCCGAAGGCATCATCGAACTGACCGATGAGGACGGCGTGACCACCCAGTTTGAATACCTAACCACCATCGACTACGAGGACGAAAAATACGTGGTGCTGATGGTGCTGGAAGACGAGGAAAAGGACGACGAAGAGGGCGAAGTGCTGATCCTCAAGATCGAGCAGGACCCCGAAACCCAGGAAGACATCTACGTCACCATCGACGACGAGGACGTGTCCAACGCCGTGTTCCAGCAATTCCTGGACATGATGGAAGAGGAAGACGAATGACCGGGCTTGACCGCCAGGCGCTCATCGGCCGCGCCGTGGCGCTCTCCGCGCCGGACGGGCAAGAGTTCCGTTTCCGCGTAGCGGCACTGATTCCCTATGCCGGCAAGGAATATGCCCTGCTGGAGCATGAGGGTGGAGAAGGGCAAGCGGTGATGCATATTGAAACGGACGCTGAACAAGCGCCCGTTTTTGTGCTGGCCACCGAGGAGGACATCATCTCCGCCGTCACTGAGAAATATCTTCGCCAGGCCGTGGCGCGTTCCCTGGCCGGCAGTCCGGAAGCAGATGTCGAAAAATGATGTTTCACGTGGAACAATGCGATCCTGCGGAATATGGTCCGGCTTTTGCTGCACTTTATCAGACCCGGAGGCGGCCCGAAGGGCCGGATAACGTGTATTGCGCAGACCGACCCCGAAAGCCGTCTCCTCAGGAACCGCCGGGTCAAAGCCATAGAAAACACTGCTTTTCCAATTTGCTTTTTTGTGCATATTCCGCTTGATGTTCAGCCATACTACTTCTGAAATCAAAAGGAGGTAGGATCACATGGCAGATCGAATCGCATTGCTGCTGACCATCATCGGCGCGATCAACTGGGGTCTGATCGGGATTTTCCAGTTTGACCTGGTAGCGTACATCTTTGGCGGACAGGGTGCGCTGCTTTCCCGGATCATCTACACGCTGGTTGGCGCCGCCGGGCTGTGGTGCATATCGCTGATGTTCCGGGATCGGGAAGTCGTAAAAGAATAAAAGAAGAAAGAGGCTGCGGGGGAAAGCTCCACAGCCTCTTATGAATATCCGGCAGTTTATTCAGTTTTTGTCGATGAGCCCGCCGTCTTTCACCTGCAGTACGCAGGCGGGACGGGCGCCGATAAAATCATTTTCGTCGGTACAAGTCAAAAGCGCCTGGGCACGGCCGATCCTGGCGATCAGACGGCGGCGGCGGTCAGGATCCAATTCACTGAGCACATCGTCCAGCAGAAGCAGCGGCGGCTCCCCCTGGGACGCTTCCAGCAAATCAAAAGCAGCCAGCTTCATGGCCAGCGCCGCGGTACGCATTTGCCCCTGAGAGGCAAACGCTTTCAGCGTTTCGCCGCAGAGCGTCAACTCAATTTCATCCCGATGCGGACCAAAGCAGGTGATCTGCCGCCGCGCTTCCTCTTCCCTGCAGGCGCGCAGTCCGCGCAGCATATCTTCCGCGATGGCGCCGCTTTCCGCAAGCGCACCGGCATAGCGCATGGCGAAGCCTTCCTCATCCCGCCCGCTGATATACTGATAGTGTATCCTGGCGCGGTCAGCCAGCTTCTGCACGGTTTCCCGGCGCAGCCGCACTACCGGCTCCGCCGCGGCGGCCAGCTGTTCGTCCCAGGCGGGAAGCTGCTTGAAATCCTCCTGCTTAAGCAGCGCGTTACGCTGCTTAAGCGCGTTCATGTAATTCTGCAGCGCATAGAAATACGCGCGCTGCTGCTGAGACAAAAGCATATCCACAAACCGGCGCCTGGCCTGAGGGCCTTCCTTCACCAGATTCAAATCCTCCGGCGAAAAGATGACGCAAGTAGCGTGGCCCATGAGTTCGCCCATCCGGGAAGCGGTTTTGCCGTTGACGTAAACGATCTTCCGCCGCCGTGCGTTTTCAAACAGCCTGACCCCTACTTCATGCTTCCCGTCACGCCGTTCCACAGTCAGCTGAACCGCTGCGGTTTCCCGGCCGCGCCGTATCATTTCCCTGTCGTTAGCGGTGCGGTGGCTTCGGCCCAGGCAGCACAAGTGCACAGCTTCCAGGAGGTTGGTTTTTCCTGCGCCGTTTTCGCCCACCAGCACCGTTACGCCCTCCGGCGGCGACAAAAGCACCTGCCCATACCCACGGAAATCCCGCAAGCGCAGCCCCGTCATCCGCATAGCCCTTCACTTCCTTTGCAAGCATCAGTTTGCCATATCGCGCGAAGATTGTCAATATGTTTCACGTGAAACATACCGCGCCGCTTTTCTCGCTTTTACGATATGTTTTTGCTTTCATCATTTACGGCAGGCGGCAAATATGCTATAATGGCTGCGGAATCATCGTATGATGAAATGAATCCTCGGATGAAGAGGTGATCCGTATGTCGGACCCGGAACAGCATCCCGTGGCAAAGTGGTTCGGGGAAAAGAAAATCGTCCGTCTGATGCTGCTGGCTGCTCTGCTGGCGCTGGGCTTGGTGCACTTTGATTCTATCGTAGGCGGCTTTCTGCTGCTTTGGCGCATCTCACAGCCGCTGATTCTGGGCGCAATGATGGCCTATATACTGGAAATCATCGTGAAACGGCTGGAAAGCGTGCTTTTCCCAAATACAAAAAAACAATGGCTGGCCAAATGCCGCCGCGCTCTGGCCATCGTGATTGCTTTGGCCGTTATCATTTCTATCCTGACGCTGATCCTTTTCACTGTTATCCCCGGTCTGACCCAGGCAATCACGCTGCTGACGCAAGCCATGCCCCAGTATTTCGCGGAGCTGAAGCAATGGGCGCTTACCACTTTCAAGGATGTGCCCACCATAACCGATTATTTGAACACGCTGGAATTTGACTGGCCGGATATTCAGGACCGCATCATTACCTGGGCCATGAACGGCATGAACAAGAACAAGGGGCTGCTGTCCAATACCGTCACTGTGATCAGCGCCGTGACCGGTCAGGTTTCCAATTTCTTTATCTCCATGATTTTCGCCGTTTTCCTTCTGGCGGGAAAACGGCAGCTCAAGAACCAGTCCTCCCGCTTGCTCAAGGCGGCGCTGAACGCCCGGAATGAAGTCCGCGCGGCGCATGTGCTTTCCACCGCCAACCGATGCTTCTCCGGCTTCATTGTCGGCCAGACATTGAACGGCCTGCTTTTAGGCGTGCTCACCTGGCTCGGCATGACGATTTTCCACATGCCCTACGCTTTAATGGTCGCCGTGCTGGTGGGCACCGCGTCTTTGATCCCCCTCATCGGCGGCTATATCGGCGCGGCGCTGGGCACCTTCCTGGTATTCACCGCCAGCCCCGGAACGGCGCTGTGGTTCCTGCTGTTTATCGTGGTGCTGCAAACGGTGCTTGGCAACACGATATATCCCAAGCTGATGGGCTCTTCGGTTGGCATTCCCGGCCTGTGGGTGCTGGTCGCCATCACGCTGGGCGGCGGCCTTGGCGGTATCGGCGGCATGCTGGTGGCTGTGCCGATTATCGCCACCCTGTACGCGCTGATGCAGGAATGGGTTCGCAAAAAGGAAAAAGAATCCGCACCCGCGAAAAGCGGCGTTGCCTGATCCAGAGCAACAAGGAGGAAATGATATGTATTTCCATTGGACTTACCTGCTGCTGCTCCCCGGCCTTATTCTGGGGCTTTGGGCGCAGGCCAGGGTCAAAAGCGCTTATGCAAAATACAGCAAGGTGCCCACGGAACGGGGCGAACCGGCCGCCGCCGTGGTGCTGGAATTGCTGCACCAGCAAGGCGTGGACGATATGACGGTTACGCCCATCAGCGGCGAACTGACCGATCATTTTGATCCAAAAACCAACAATCTGGGCCTGTCCCAGGGCGTTTATGGTTCTTCCAGCGTGGCCGCCGTGGGCATTGCCGCCCACGAAGCGGGCCATGCCCTTCAAAAAAAGGACAATTACGGTCCCCTGGCGCTGCGAAGCGTCATGGTGCCCGCCGTCAATATCGGCTCCACCGCCGCCTGGCCCATTTTTGTTCTGGGGCTGCTCTTTTCCTGGCAGCCTCTGCTATGGGCCGGCATCATATGCTTCGGCCTGGCCGTCCTGTTCGCCCTTATCACCCTGCCGGTGGAATTCGACGCCAGCCGCCGTGCCATGGCGATGCTTTCCAACAGCGGCTTTTTCACGCAAGCGGAAGAAGCAGGCGTGAAAAAAGTGCTCACCGCCGCCGCCATGACCTATGTGGCCTCCTTCGTCAGCGTGCTGCTGCAGCTGCTGCGGCTGATCCTGATCGCCAACAGCCGGCGGAGAGATTGAAAAAAAAACCGAGGCCCTCGCTTTGCCGGGGGTTCAGAGCATCGGTAAAGCCAATACTTCGCCATCGACAGTCAGCAAGCATATTCTTGATGACAGTATCATTTTCCAATAATATAGCAATTCCGGGCAAAAGTGCCCGGAATTGTTTATATTGTGGCCAGAAATTATTCGTGAAAGGGGCTTTCAGCCGCATACCCAGGGACGGAAATCCCTTATATTGCCTTTTCTTCCGTAATGGCCACGGTGATTTCCTTGGCCTCGGCGCAGGCAGCCAGCAGCTTTTCATTCAGCGGCTGCACCACCATTTCGCCCGGGGTCAGGATCATTTTTTTGAGGGAAGAGATGGGCTGATCGTCGGCGTACACGGTCAGATAATGATCGCGGTACACCTGATCGGGGCGGAACATCAGGTCCACGCCCTTGTTTTCTTTGTTCAGCAGCAGCTTTTGCGGCACCACGCCGCGCACGCCCTTGCCGTCCTTCACCGGGATCTCCCGCCCTTGGCGGCGTTCGCCCCTGGCGTAACGGGCGGCCATTTCTCCGGCCCGGAAAGATTCGTTGCTCACGTGGTCCACCAGATCATGCACATGCAGCACGTTTCCGCAGGCGAACACGCCGGGCACGCTGGTTTCCAGCGTATCGCTGACCACAGCGCCGCTGGTAACGGGGCTCAGATCCACCCCCGCGCCGGCGGACAGTTCGTTTTCCGGGATCAGGCCCACGGACAAAAGCAGCGTGTCGCAGGCGAATTCCATTTCGGTGCCGGGGATTGGCCTGCGGTTTTCGTCCACCTTGGCCACGGTAACGCCGGTGAGCCTTTCCTTTCCGTGAATATCCACCACGGTATGGGACAGGTACAGCGGGATATTGTAATCCTGCAGACATTGTACGATATTGCGGTTCAGCCCGCTGGAATAGGGCATCAGTTCCACGCAGGCCAGCACCTTGGCCCCCTGCAGCGTCATGCGCCGGGCCATGATCAGGCCGATATCGCCGCTGCCCAGGATCACCACGGTGCGGCCGGGCATGAAGCCCTCCAGATTCACGAATTTCTGCGCCGTGCCGGCGGAATAAATGCCGGCGCAGCGGGTACCGGGGATGGCCAACGCGCCCCGGGGCCGCTCACGGCAGCCCATGGCCAGCACGATGGCCTTGGCCTCAAAGATTTGCAGCCCGTTTTCCCGGCTGACGGCGGTGACTCTTTTTTCCTTGGACACCGACAGCACCGTCACCCCGGTGCGGATGTCGATGTGCATATCCCTTGCGGTGTCGATGTCCCGCTGGGCATATTCCGGCCCGGTCAATTCTTCCTTGAAGCGATGCAGGCCAAAGCCGTTATGGATGCACTGGCGCAGGATGCCGCCGGGCTGATCCTCCCCGCTCCAGCACGATCAAATTTTCGATTCCCTGTTTCTTGGCGGCGATGGCGGCGGCCAGCCCCGCGGGGCCCGCGCCGATCACCAGCACGTCCACGGAAATAATGGGCTCACGCACGGTGCTGCGCCTCCTTTGCAATATCCTCCAGGGTACCTGCCAGCAGACGGCTGTCTCCGCCGCACTTGGTGATTTCCAGCGGCGACACATGCCTTTCCTCGCACAAAATCTCCATCACCCGGGGCGAACAGAAGCCGCCCTGGCACCGGCCCATGCCGGCCCTTGTGCGGCGCTTCACCCCGTCGATGGACCGGGCGCCCACGGGACGGCGCACCGCGTCGCGGATCTCCGCTTCGGTTACCACCTCGCACCGGCACACGATGCGGCCGTATTCCGGGTTTTCCCGGCAAGCCTGGGCCTTTTCTTCCTCTGTCATGGCAAAGAAGGGCTTGAGCAGCGGCACGGCGGGCAGAAAATCTTCCTTGAGACCGAAGCCCATTTCCTTCGCCACCTGATCGCCCAATTCCTGGCCGATGGCCGGAGCGGCGGTAAGGCCGGGGCTTTCGATGCCGATGGCCTCATATGCGCCTTTCTCCGCGCCGTGCACCGGCCCGATGATGAAATCACCGCTTTCCAGATGGGCGCGGACGCCGGAAAAGGTGGTGATCACGGGGCGGGTGTTCACATTGGGCCAGGTCAGGCGGCACTTGTCCAGCACGAAATCCAGCCCCTGCCGGGTGGTGGCGGTGTCCTGGCCATCCTCAATATCCTCGGCGGAGGGGCCCAGCAGCGCGTTTCCGTGGGCCGTGGGGGAAATCAGCACGCCCTTGCCCATTTTGCTGGGCACCTGGAACATGGTGCGGCTGAAGGGGCATTTCACCGTGTGATCCAGCAAATAATACTCGCCGCGGCGGGGGATCATGCGCACCGGCTCGTCGGAAATCATGTTGTGCAGGTCCGCCGAGCCAACGCCCGCGCAGTTGATTACCGCCCTGGCGGCAAAATCGCCCCGGGCCGTTTCCGCGTGCCACATGCCGTCCTGATGGTACAGGCGCTTCACCGGCGCGTCGAAAATGAACTCGGCCCCGTTCTGGGCGGCGTGATAGGCCAGCGCCAGCGTCATTTCATAGGGGCTCACCACCGCGCTGGTGGGCGCATACAGGGCGCAGGAGACCGCCGGGTTCACGTTGGGCTCCAGGGACAGCACCTGATGTTTTTCCAAAATTTGTAATTTTTGTACCCCGTTTTCTTCGCCCTGCCGCTTGAGCGTTTCCAGCGTCTGCCTGTCCTCGTCGGTAAAGCCGATCACCAGCGCGCCGATGGGATCATAGGGCACGTTCAGCTCCTTGGCAAGGGATGCGTACATGCCCGCGCCTTTTACGTTGTAATACGCCTTTTTCGTGCCCGGCTTGGCGTCGAACCCGGCGTGCACGATGCCGCTGTTGGCCTTGCTGGCGCCGTCGGCCACGTCCTCCGCCGCCTCGATCACCGCCACGCGGCAGCGGTACCGGCTCATCTGCCTGGCCACGGCGCAGCCCACCACGCCGGCGCCGATGATCAGAATATCATACATGGTTTTTCACTCCTTTGATGGGGAAATACTCACAATCTTTATTATAGCACAAACAGAAAAAAATACACAATACCCGTAAAGCCATTTCGGCCGCCTTTATCATGACCCGTTTTCCTGCGGCATACGCTGAAAGGAAAACGGAGGCGATGCCCGTGAAAAAGCAAAGCCTGAAGCGGCAGGCGGCGCTGATTGCGTTCAGCGGCGTGCTGGTAAAGGCGCTGGGGTTTCTGATGCGGCTGTGGGTGAGCCGGTCCCTGGGGGCGGAAGCGCTGGGCGTGATGGAATTGGCTTCCGGGGCGCACGCCCTGGCCCTGGCCCCGGCAGCGTCGGGCCTGCCCGGGGCGGTGAGCCGCATGACAGCCAAGGCAAAGGATGAAACGCAGCGACAACGGATATTGTATGCAGGAAAACAGTTGGCCCAACGGATGGCGCTGATGATCGTGCCGCTGTTTTTGCTTTTATCACCCTGGATCGCCCGCCTGCTTGGGGATGCGCGCACCTTGCCTTCGCTGCTTTGCTATGCGCCCTGCGTGCTGTTTGTGGGCTTGTCCTGCGTATACGACGGGGCATGCCTGGGCAAGGGCTGGGCGCTGCCGCCGGTAATCAGCGAATTGGGGGAGCAGATCGTGCGGCTGCTGTCGCTGCTTTTCCTCTTTTCCCTGATCCCGCTTCTGACCCCCGCCTGGCGGGCCGCGCTGCCCGCCCTGGCCGGCACATTGGGCGAAGGGATCGGCCTTGTCATCGCAGCGCTTTTCTACGGCCGGGCCGCGTCCTTTCGCAAAGACCCTGTGCTTTCGCCCATCCGGAAGGAATTATGGGCCCTGAGCCTGCCCATGATCCTGAACCGTTTGTCCCACACGGGGCTGCGGGCCCTGTCCGGCATGATGATCCCCCGCCGGCTGATGGTCACGGGAATGACCCCCAGCGAAGCCATGAGCCAGCTGGGCATGCTCAACGGCATGGTGATGCCGCTTATGTTTCTGCCGGGGCTTTTGGCCGGGTCCCTGGCCATGGTGGGCGGCCCGGCAGCGGCCAAGTGCGAAAGCAAAAAAGCCCTGCGCCGCCTGTTTCTCCGCATGCTGCTGCCCGCGCTGCTTTCGGGAATCGTCTGCGCAGCCGGGCTGTATTTCCTATCGCCCTTGATTGCAGACAGGCTGTACCGCCTGCCGGAATTGGCTCCCATGATCCGCGCCATGAGCCCCCTGGCGGTGCTTTTGCCCGCACAGCAGGCCCTGTCCGGCATAACCGCGGGCCTGGGGCTGCAAAAGCACATGCTGCGCCATACGCTGCTGGGGGCGTTCGTCACGCTTTTGCATACCTTCCTGCTCACGCCGCCCCTGGGCATCCTGGGCGCGGGCTATGCCGCCATGTTTGGCCACGCTCTGACCCTGCTTTGCACGCTTATTTTGCTCTTTGGCAGGATTTTTACCCCCGGGGACAGAATCCTTTCAGCATAAATCCGCCATGCCGGCGGAAAATAAACGGGAGAAGAAAAAAGGAGGACGCCACCATGGATTTGAAAGGCAGCAGAACAGAGGCCAATTTGCACGCGGCTTTCGCGGGAGAAAGCATGGCCCGCAACAAGTACACCTATTTCGCCTCCAAGGCCAAGAAGGACGGCTATGTGCAGATCGCCCGGATTTTTGAGGAAACCGCCGATAACGAAAAGGAGCACGCCAAGATTTGGTTCAAGCTGCTCCAGGGCATCGGCACCACGGAGGAAAACCTGCTGGTCGCCGCCAACGGCGAAAACTACGAATGGACCGATATGTACGCCCAGTTCGCCAGGGAAGCCCGTGACGAAGGCTTTGAGGACATCGCCAAGCTCTTTGAGGGCGTTGCCGCCATCGAAAAGGAGCATGAGGAGCGCTACCGCAAATTGCTTGCCAACATCGAGGGCGGCCTGGTGTTCTCCCGGGACGGCGATATGATCTGGCAGTGCGCCAACTGCGGCCACATCGTGGTGGGCAAGCAGGCCCCCGAGGTCTGCCCGGTGTGCAGCCATCCCCAGTCCTATTTCCAGATCAAGGCGGAGAATTACTAAGGCGCTTCGTAAGGGCTCTTCGCTTCTCGAGGCCTCCGCGGCCTCGAGCTCTGCGCCAGGGGGCAAGCCCCCTGGACCCATCCCGGCGATGACAGAATAAACGGCGAACAAACTTGCGTGCGCCTGATGCTTTTTGCGGTCTCCGCAGCCTCGAGCTCTGCGCCAGGGACAAGCCCCCGGACCCATCCCGGCGAGCAAAGAGCAAACGCTGCACTACCTTGCGTGCACCTGATGCGAATGGAATTGTAAAGGTGCACCACCATCCTGTCATCCCGAGTGAAGTGGAGCGTAAGCGGAACGGAATCGAGGGAGCTGAGAGCGGCT
>Ga0247610_10006165_pt1 | contig 12519 bp, 4 predicted proteins | sample 174DNAGHGhighgp2_FD_193483 | JGI IMG/M metagenome (GOLD analysis project Ga0247610, IMG submission 193483) | Sheep rumen microbial communities from Palmerston North, Manawatu-Wanganui, New Zealand - 1742 DNA GHGhigh gp2 | ecosystem: Host-associated > Mammals > Digestive system > Stomach > Rumen ...
GAAGCAGAAACTGTACTACGGTTACAATTTCGACATCTATTGGCACCATGACTCAAAACAGAACACGAAAGAGAATGGTTGGTCAATCGCATTGCAGCCGGAGATAGGGTGGAAACTCAAGGAGCGTCTCTATCTGGGTTTGCGTGTGGGCGGTTCGTATCAGGATACGTACACTACCTATTCGCACGAAGAGTTGCTGACCGGCAGAACTTACACTGAAGATATCCGTGTAATGCGCGGTACTTGGGACGTGACGCCGTATGTGCGCTATCGCTTGAAATCAATGTTTAACGACAAGTTAGGTATCTGGCTCGAGGCGCACTTATATACCGGCATGGAATTTCCGCGTGTGACGGCAGGAAATATATCCGGCACCGACTATGATGGTTTGAAATACAGCGTCACCTACGGTTGCCAGGTATCGCCGGTTATAACCTATCGCTTTAACCGCAAGAGTACCTTCCAGATCTTCTTCTCCATCATGAGTCTCGGATATAGCGGCACGACACGTTTCTACGAGAAAACGGATGAGTGGACGGGTGACGTTGCGCGTCATAAAGAGTACACGAATGACGTCATTATCTTCTCGGGTAAACTGAAGAACCTGTTGGCCAGTCAGTTCACGCCGGGCATGTACGGATTGAAATTCGGTGTTCAGAAGAATTTCTAAGTGAGCAAAAAAGGCCTTTGGTGGAAAATCCCGACAGCTGTGCTGGGCGTGTTGTTGGGATTGGTGATTCTACTACTGATCGCGGTGGCGAGTGTCATTTGTACACCCGCTGCGCGCATGGCTATCCTCAACAAAGGCCTTATTGTCGCGAACGAGCAGACCGATTACGACATTGATTTAGGCGGGCTCTACCTATCGCCTTTCCATCATTCGCCGATGGTGCTCTACCGCGCCTATAAGGGCGAAGGCGATCTGCCGCTACAGATCGAGATAGACAGCCTCTTTGTGGGGCATCGCGGACAGGATACCTTGGCGTACGTGCGCGCGCTACGCTTGAAGGCGTTAGCGAGGACATCAGAAGTCAGTATTACGGATTTTACGCAGATGCCGATCGAAGTCGAAGAACTGCGATTGGAATCGGTCACTTTCCACTCCGACAGTCTCATTGCCTCTGTGGGCATTGATGCGCTTGTCGGCAGACTGGAGGTGTTTGACTCGCACATCCTCATTGCCGAAGGCAAGTACCCGTTGCACGGACTGCGTCTGAACGATGCCGACGTGCTCATCGACCTCCGCGAAACATCGCCCGACACGACAGCGCAGGACACGACACCTCTGCTGTTGGCTTTCGATATCCCGGACGGAGAGTTGCGTAATATTCATTACGCGATGACGCCACTCAACCTGGATATTCGTACGCGTGCGCTTTCCACACAGGCGCTGGTGGATGTAGGAGCGAATATCTATGACGCGCAGCGTCTGAACGTAGGCGGTCTGGTCTTCGGACTCGGCGAACTGCGTATCCCGACGGACACCATCTATGGCAATGCTTACGTCAATCTGAATAATAACCTCATCACCTCGGACGGCCTGCATGTGCGTTCCAATGAGATGGGGGCACAAGCCGACCTCTATGCTACCGAGATGAACCTCGAGACGATGCGGGTAGAGGTAACCGGCGATGCCGAGTATCAAGGCAGTAAAGCCAGCCTGCGGGCGTCCTATGATATCGATGACGAGGCCTATGACGCTACCGTGCATATCGATCGTGTCAACCTATCGCCTTTCCTGAAGGACGCACCTCGCATCGTCCTCGCCGGCGATGTAGAAGCGCAGGGTAGAGGCATCAACCCCAAACGCCCTATGCGTTCGCATGTCAAACTGCGGTTGGATGAAGCTATCTATGACAAGTTCAACCTCTCCCATACGCGTTTTGAGGGATCCACGGACAGCGTCACTTCTCTGGCGCTTACCATGCCGGGACTGAAAGCGGATATCGCATCCCCGATGCAGCTCATGACCTTGATCGACCGTATCCAACCGCTCATTGCTACAGTCAGTGACTCGGCGGTGATCGCCACTCTGACCTCGCTCAAAGATCTCACGGTGCTTGATACGATTCGTCGTAAAATACCGGCTATCAATGCTGATATCACGCTGCGCAAAGGCAGTCCGATACAGTCCTTTATTGACAACACCGGTATAGCTTTTGACAAGGTCGCTGTGGCGTTACGCTCCGATTCGCAGCAGACCACATTCAAACTCTCTCCGCTCACTCTGTATTTGCCTGACTCGTTGCGTCTGCCGGCGGTAAAGGCCTCCACGGAGATTCGTATGATGGAAGGGTACACGAATGCGATGCTTGCTGCCGACACACGCCTCACGGACGGTGCGATGAGTTTCTATGACCTCTGCACCGATGCGGCGTTCCGGTTTGACTTGATGCGTGAAGGACGTAACTTGTACGGCGGCGGGAAACTGCAACTGGATAGCATCAGTTATGAGAATAAGGACTTAGGCAGCCATGATATCAACCTGCAGATCGAACCCTCTTCCCTCTATGCCAACGCCCTGCGCGCAGATGTCCAATTGGATGACATCCCGCTGGAGCTGATCAATAGTTTTGTGACGTTGCCGAGTGACATCGACATCACAGGTGCTATACGTGCCTCAGCCACGGTGGACGGTTTGCCTTATAAACAGGACATCTCTGCCGATGTGATACCGCTGGGAGTGCGCGCCAAATACAAGCCATACGAGATAGCCATCGGGCTGGGGGAGACTCCCATTATCATGCGTCATAACCATGTGGATCTCAACGGCCTGCCTATCTATGCCGCAGACAGTACCTACCTGACCCTCAATGGCGGTCTGGACCTCGATACTATGCGGCTGGATATCACGCTCGCTGCCGATAGTTTTGCGCCGGTCAAACTGCCGCAAGGCGGTCCGATCCCCGTGTATGGAGAACTGGCAACCGACATCCGTGGTCGCGTCACGGGTGCACTGGATAGTATCATCGCCGATGTCGATCTGACCCTTCTGCCGGTTACCGACATCACGTACCCTATCGACGAGAAAAATCTGGCGCAGGTCAAACCCCACGGTACGGTGCATGTGCATTGTCCGGTATCCAATATCGATTCGCTTTCCCTTGGCGGTCGTATTAACGTCGATGACGGTTTTGTCCGTTACTCACCCAAAGCCTATCCGATCATGCCTTTCCATGTGGACTCCGGCAGTCATATCGCTTTCAACGGACCGATAGGACAGACTCTACTGGCTATCTCCGCCTCGCAGAAGGTAAAAGCGGATGTCGAGACGGAAGGGGAGGAGACACGTCGAGTGGACTTTACCACCGGTGTCCGGATTAACGGCGAACTGGACTCGATCGATCTGAAGAGTATCGGTTTCTTCCTCGAAGCGCCCGATGATGAGACCATCACCCGTGAGTTGGCTACCGTGGATGAAGGTACGCGCGAAGGATTGGCAGCCACGCTGCTTGCAACCGGTATGTACGTGGGCGAGAGTAACGTAGCGGCACAACGCGACGGATACGCCCTCTCTTCCGTTATCAACAGCCGCATCAATGCCGCGTTGGCAAACTCGAAAATGGGTAAGGTGGTGGACATCGACTTTAGTAGCGGCCAGAGCGAACACAACACCGGGACGACCAATGACATGAATATATCGATTAGCAAATCCTTCTTTAAAGATAAGCTGCGCCTCACGTTAGGTACCTCGCTGACGGACAATCCGGAGGTCAATAAGACGACCGGTATGTTCGCCAATTTCACCGCCGATTACAAGTTAACCAAAGACGGCAACGTCCTCTTGCGTCTCTACTCGCAGCGTGACTATAACAACGTCTTCGAGGGGGAACTCTATAAGTCCGGTCTTGCTGTACGAGCTACCAAGGACTGGCGGCGTAAACAACTCTTCCGTGGGGATAGCATCACCCGTACCTACGGTCTATCGGCCGATGCCGGCGTGGCGTATCGTTCGAATAATAGTATCGGACCTGACCTGACACTCAAATCGACCATCAGGAACGTGCTCGGCAAAGGCGAGACATTCACGCTCAAAGGCAACGGCGCGTATTACTGGGCGCTGCGTAATCGACATCCGGGTGATCCGAGAAAGACCGATACGTATAAACTCGGTCTCAACGCCTCGCTCGTCTTCCCGTACCTCCATTGGACAGGAGATAACAACCCACAAGGCGACACGCGGTACATGCTCGGCTACCAATACGAGAACATCGCCGGCGGGTACGGCGTACATAAACTGAGCGGCTCGTTCACCTATTTCATCCGCTCGGCTCACTCTTCTTATATCACGCACGCGTTTACGCCTTTCTCGCTCTCTGTGGTGCTGATGAAAGCGGAGACGGACAGTCTGCTCAACAAAGCAGCCGAGTACCCGCAACTGATCAAGGTCATTGCCGGCGATGAGTTCATTCCGTCTATCGGGTATAACTTTATCTATGATAACTATCGCTCCAAACGCGCCGTGAATACGTTCTTGGATCTCGGCGTGAAGGAGTCCGGTAACCTGATCAACGCACTCTATTGCCTCTTCGGCTACAACTGGAACACCAAAGAGAAACCACTCGGAAAGATCACCTTCAATCAGTTCGTCAAACTCACGGCTGAATTGCGCAATAAATTCAATTTTACGGACAAGATCTGTATCGCTACGCGACTCTTTGCCGGGGCGAATATTCCGCTGGGTAACTCACATTTCTCGCCCCTCTCGGAGGCCTTCTATACCGGTGGTCCCAATAGTCTTCGTGCCTCGTCGCCTTACGCCTATGGACCCGGTAACTTCTATTCGGCGAAATACAACCAGAACTTCTTCCACTCCGGTGACGTGAAGCTCGAGGCTAATTTCGAATTCCGCTTCCCCATCGTCTGGAAACTGTACGGAGCGGCCTTTGTAGATGCAGGTAACGTGTGGAACTGGTACTCGACCGTGGATCTGTTTAAGGCCGCCGGATACGATGACTACCTCACGCGCCTCGAGATACCCGAGACCCTCTATGACGGCATCATCAACAATCCCGAGTTTGCCAAGCAGATCGCTCTCGGCACAGGTGCCGGTCTGCGTCTGGATATAGACGGACTCGTTGTACGCCTCGATATCGGTATCGGTATTCATGCACCGTACCAGACCTTCAAGTACGACAAAGAAGGTAAACCCGACTTGAACAAACCCATAAAATCTTATTATAATATTCCATCCGCACTTGATGCCATCCGCATCAACTTCGGTATCGGCTATCCGTTCTAATGATTATTTAATGGACTCTACCGGGAGACCGAGTAGGGTATAGAAACGCAGGTCAGGAGTCTGCACGTAGATTGTGCCATCCTGCATGATGAGTTGAGCGCGCCCGCTTAAAGGGACAGGGGCTTCGACAATTGTACCGAGCGGCTTTTGCCACACGCCTTCGTGATAGATATAGGTATCGCCGGCATCGGCATCAAACGTATAGACATAACTGCTATCCGCGTTGCGTAAGGCGGCTGACATAGCGATCTGTTGGGCGTACCAGTGATCCTCAAAAACGCCTACCAACTGGTAAATAACGCCGTCTCCTGGGGCTCCGTTAACGAATGTGATCCGGCCCTCCACACTGTCACAGCCTACGATATCCGCTCCGCTGTCGGTCGTGTATAAAGCGCCTTCGATCGCGATCTCTCCGCCCACTACTATACGTGCTGAAACGAGGTTCGTATCCCGCGGACAGCTTGTCCAACTCGGCGAATAGGAGATGGTGTAGTAGCGTTTGTCATTGTAATCGCCCCATTGTTCCACATCGTACACATAGAGTCGGATTCCGACCGGGATAAGCACCTTGGCTTGCGGTGTTATTTCTACCTCACTACCGGGTAATAAAGCGACATCGTGCGCAACCTCCAGCGTTCCGGACAGCACACGAATTGTTGTGTTGGTGCTAACGGGCAGCACGTATTTGGTGGAGATAAGACTGTAGTTGCTAATCAACGGATTGGTGTGTTTTATATTCAATTGATCAATGCTCACGTCGCCGCTTGTGGACCAGATTATACGATCGGTAAGCGAATCGTACACTTTGCGGATATAACTGTTCTCATCCGCTGTGTCGGCGATCACAAACAGGGAATTCTGGTTGTCAATGATGCGGATATCATCGTGCATGGCAGCAATCGAACTGATCTTCATATAGCTGGATCCGTACGCTTTACAGCCTTTGTGATAAACAATCGGACATTCGATATTCTGATAGAAGAAATGGGTGATCGGGTAAACACGTTGCCGGTTGTTGAACATCTCATAGGTGATAGATCCTCCTTTCCAGTCGCCTAATTGCAGGAACTCGTGGATATGTGAACCGTTCAGTGCCGAGATCGTTCCCGTGCCGGTGATATATCCCCATGCCTGCAGATGCGAACCGCTCTCCATGATGATCGATGCGGTTGGAGCCAGATGCAAATGACCGTAACCCGTTGTGCCGGACACCGTGCTGATAATTTCGTAACCGTCTTGCTGCAATGCACTCACTTCTAAGACACCTTCCACGATTAACGATGTATTGTCCAGCATCTCCACACGCGCAAACGCTTTGCGGTTGTAATTATCGATGGGGGTGCGGGCTGCTATCGTACCGATAGCGGAGGTCTGACCTTCCTCATTGGCAATCACCAATGTCGCATAGTCGGGAACATAATACGTACCCGCGCTTAACTGACAACTGCCATCCACCACCGTCGTGTACGCCCCCTCATTGAACTGCATGTACGCCAAGGCATCTTCCAAACGATCGTAGGTGTTTACCAGTTGCCCGTTCAGGTATAATTTGGCCACCGGTACACCGGGATTGCTTATCGGACGAATGACATAGGGATATCCCGCCGCGTATTCATCTCCGGAAGTGATCTTATAGATACAATAGCCTTCCGGCAAGTACTTGCTTAGGTACTCCCGCTCGGAGTAATAACCGCCGTAGAAAAACATCCTGCCGTAAGCCCGGGTATTGTTGTTGATCACGTACGCTTTGTCCTGCGCCTGCACTTTCAGATGACAATCGTGCACCCGAACGGTGTCGCTGTCCTCTTTGGGAGCCTGCGTGTTGATGCAGTAGGCAGTGTTACCTGCCGAGCGCACATCGATCGTACAACGAGCTACCTCTAATTGGCAACCGTTATTGATCCCGTAGGTGTTCTCCGCTCCTTGCGCGGTGATGGTGCAGTCTTCGATCTGTAACCGGGCGGACGCATTGCCTGTGATACCGCTCACACTGCGCGCCACCAAGGGGTTCGTGCCTTGTGCTTGAATCGTACAGCGACGAAGGTTCGCACCGCCGTTAGCGCTCACCGCCACACCGCGCACCGCGCAGTCCACCATCTTGTTTTGCGCCGTGTCTTGACGAGCCTTGCAGAAGAACGTACAATCAGTCGCTTCTAAAAATCCCCGTGCCATATTGGTACCGTAGGCGGAGATATAACCCGCTTCGGCACTAAACAGACAGTGCGTCGCATGTTGCCACGTCGTATCGCGGGCCGCATAGAAAGCAGTCGCCCGCTCTTGTTCCACCCGGCTGATTACCGTGTCGCGAATCAAGTCCACCGGGCCATTCGAATAAACAGGATAGGCTCCGTTCTTGGCGGTACAGGTGACATGCGTATTTTCTATCACGGCGCGGGCATCTGCTTGTATGGTGGAATCACGGTAATTATTAATGAAAATGCCGTACGTCGGACTGTTCTTGCAGTCCACCTGCACACGGCAATTACGGATCTGCATCTGACTACCGTTCGTGAGACCATATACATATTCCGCGCCTTCGGTGAACAACTCGCAATCTTCTACGTGCAGCACGGAAGAGGTGTTGCCGAAGATGGCATGGATACTCTTGGTCAGCAACGGACGAAGGCCCCTGGAGCTTAGTACACAACGCTGCAGAGAGGTCGTATATCCGGCGCCGGCACCGATCGCACGTGTACTGCTACCTGTCACAACTGTCGCCGTGTCCATGCGACAGGAGGCGTCAAATAAACAGTCCTCCGCGTAGAGGTCACCTAATTGCGAGAAAGCACCGCAGGCCGTGATGGAGCCTGCTTGGGCGGTAAATGAACAACGCGACATGTGGCAGCTGGCAGTCGCCCCGTAAGCGTGATAGCCGTAACAAGTGTTGAACGTCGTTTGCGCACTTACCGTGTCGTCTTCCATTTCCAATAGTCCTTTGTTCAACACACCGGTGACTTGCTGACGGCCGGTGACATGTATATGTGTGCGAAGGACCTTCGACATAGGGAGCGTATCCGGAGCATTCATGCCAATCCCATAAGCCCCACCGCTACTCTGCACCCGAATTGCGCAGTCTTGCATCTGTAACGAAGCGAGAGTACCTATGGTCACGGCTGTCACAGCCGCACTCGGCATCATTGAATCGCATAGGTTCTCTGCCTCAATATAGATCGAATCAATCGTCACTTGCCCCCTGTTGGCCGACACCGCATAGATACGACCGTTGAAATTCGGACGTGTCACCCATAAACGGCCACCCGGACGAGAGGAAGTGATATGCAAGCTAAGGGTGTCGATACCTAAAGAAAGAAGACTGTTGTTCTGCAAGGTGTCACCCAACGAGTAGCCGTTCAGGTCCAGAAACAGATTGGTCATAATCGTCTGCGTCTTGGCACCGCCCGGAAAACGAAGGTCGCCCAGTAAGACCATTCGCGCTTCTGTGCTCTTGTTGGCTTTCGTCAAGGCTGTCGGGAAATCCGTGTATTCGGCTGTGTCCGTGGGCGTGTACAAACGAACCAGCGAAGGCTCATCCGCTATACACCATTGTGCAAAGATACACAAAAAGACGGCTATTAAGATATACGTGTTTCTCATTTGGCTGCAAAGATAATACTTTTTTTTGATATATGCAAAATTTTCTGCCATTTTGTCAGTATTTTGTGTTAAGGCACAAGATTTGTCCTTCAAAAAGTGGCAAATTAAATACACACAGATATGAGTAAAGGTAATATTGGGGTAACGAGTGATAACATCTTCCCCGTCATTAAGAAATTTTTGTATTCCGACCATGAGATCTTCCTCCGTGAATTGATCTCCAATGCCGTCGATGCAACCACCAAACTGAAGACCCTTTCGTCCGTAGGTGAAGTCAAAGGGGATCTCGGTGACCTGCGCGTACGCGTTTCCATTGATAAGGCGAAGAAAACCCTTACGGTCTCGGATCACGGTATCGGTATGACTGCCGAAGAGGTGGACAAGTACATCAACCAGATTGCGTTCTCCGGCGCGGAGGAGTTCCTTAACCAGTACAAAGACAAAACGGAAGCCATCATCGGTCATTTCGGTCTCGGTTTCTATTCCGCTTTCATGGTCAGCAAGAAAGTGGAGATCTTCTCGCAGTCCTACAAAGAGGACGCGAAAGCTGTGCACTGGAGTTGTGAGGGTAATCCCGAATACACGATGGAGGACACGATCAAGTCCGAGCGCGGAACGGATATCGTGCTGCATATCGACGATGAGTTTAGTCAGTATCTCGAAGACGCCACGATCGAAGGGCTGCTTAAGAAATACTGCAAGTTCCTGCCGATTGAGATAGCTTTCGGTAAGAAGAAAGAATGGAAAGACGGCAAAGAAGTCGAACTCGACGAGGAGAACATCATCAATGATATCAACCCCGCGTGGACCCGCAAACCGTCGGAACTGAAGGACGAGGACTATGACAAGTTCTACCACGAGCTCTATCCGACCCAGATGGACGAGCCGCTCTTCCATATCCACCTCAATGTGGATTATCCGTTCAACCTGACCGGTATCCTGTATTTCCCGAAGATCAAGTCCAATCTCGATGTACACCGCAACAAGATCCAGCTCTATTGCAACCAGGTCTATGTGACGGACGAGGTGGAGAATATCGTACCGGAGTACCTGACGCTCTTGCACGGTGTCATCGACAGTCCGGATATCCCGCTCAACGTCAGCCGTTCGTACCTGCAATCGGACAATAACGTCAAGAAGATCAGCGGATACATCACCAAGAAGGTAGCCGACAAACTTGCCGAGCTGTACAAAGCCGACAAGGAAGACTTCGCAAAGAAATGGGACGACATCAAGATGTTCATCCAGTTCGGTATGCTGACCGACGAGAAGTTCTACGAGAAAGCGAAAGATTTCGCGCTCTACAAGAACCTCGACGGCAAGTACGCTACCTTAGAGGAATACAAGGCGCAGGTGAAGGACGCGCAGACCGACAAGGACGGTAACCTCGTGCTTCTCTACACCAACGACCCCGACGCGCATTATACCTATATAGAGCGCGCGAAAGCGAAAGGCTATGACGTACTGCTGATGGACGGCGAGTTGGATGTACATGTAATGTCGCAGGCCGAGCAGAAGAGCGAGGAAGGCAAGCTTCGGTTCGTGCGCATCGACTCAGACACCATCGAGAACCTCATCCGCAAGGAGGAAACAGCCAAGGATACTTTCTCCGATGAGCAGAAAGAGGGACTGCGCAAGGCGTTCGAGGGCTTGCTGCCGAGCGCCGAAGACAAGCTGCGTTATTTCGTCACCTGCGAGGCGGCTGCAGCAGATGCGCTGCCGGTCTTCCTGACCCAGAACGAGTTCATGCGCCGAATGAAAGAGATGTCCGCCCACCAGCAGGGAATGTCCTTCTACGGCCAGATGCCCGACCAGTACAACCTCGTCATCAACACCGCGCACCCGCTCATCCAGGAGCTCGTGGCAAAAGAGACGAGCGAGCAGGTAGAGGAAGAGGTTGAGAAGAAAGCAGAGAAAGAAGGCGAGGAGCCTAAAAAAGAGACCGTCATCAAGACGGTCTGCAAGTTAGAGGGTGAGGATGAGCGTATCAAACAACTCATCGACATAGCCCTTCTCGCCTCCGGTCAACTGAAAGGCGAAGCGCTCGCCAAGTTCGTCAACCGGTCGGTAGAACTGCTTTAAGCAATCACGGAGTCGAGGAAGCCCATCGAGATGGCTTCTTCGGCTTTCATCCATTTGTCACGATCGCAGAGCGCCTCGATTTGGTCAATGCTCTGACCGCTGTTCTCGGCGAGGATCTTGTACAAATCTTGTTTCAGGCTTTCCATTTCTTTGAGGTGGATAGCCTGATCTTTGAATGTGGAGTAGCCGATGCCGGAGCTGGGTTGATGGATCATGAACCGCGAGTAGGGCAGGGCGTTACGATGACCTTTCTCTCCGCTCGAAGCAATCACGGCGCCCATCGAGGCAGCCAGACCCAAGACGGTCGTATAGACCGGCGATTTGATGAACCGCATCACGGAGATCAACTCCAGGCCCGAATAGACCTCGCCGCCCTGTGAGTTGATGTACAGGTTGATCGGGTCGTGGTTCACGGAGTCTAAGAACAGCAACTGGGCTACCAGTGTGTCCATGTTATCGCCTACTACCTCTCCGCTCAGGAATAGGATTCGGTCCATCATCAACCGGCTGAAGACATCCAGTTGGGTGATATTCAACTGCCGCTCCTCAATGATATACGGGTTGAATAATCGGTTGTCAATCTTGTTCTCTTTCATATCTATTTCAAATTATCAAATCTTCAAATTATCAAATTTCCAATGCCTTGCATTTTTTTGCGAGGTACTTCCGCTCCTCTTCGTTCAGGAGCGGGCTGACCTCTTTATAGACGCGTACGTGGTACGCGTTGAGCCAGTCGATCTCGTCCTCCGTCATCATCGACATCTCGATGAGGTTGGTGTCGTAGAAACAGAGGGTCAGCGTCTCGAACGCCAGCCACTCGTCTTCGGTCGTAGTCTCTTTGGTCTGCTTGGCGGGGATGACGGTGATCAGGTTCTCCGTGCGGATACCCCATTTGCCGGTGCGGTAGATACCCGGCTCGTCGGAGATGATATGACCAACTTCCAGTGCTGTCGGGTTATTGTCCGTACGTACGTTCTGCGGACCCTCGTGGCATCCTAAGAAATGTCCCACGCCGTGACCTGTGCCGTGACCGAAGGTGATACCGGCTTCCCACATATACTGCTTGGCGAGGGCATCGAGCTGGTTACCCCTCGTGCCGCGCGGGAAACGGGCTCTCAGTAAGGCTATGTGACCTTTCAGCACGTAGGTATAGTCGTCTTTCGCCTGTTGCGGGATCCGTCCGCCGAGCCATATAGTTCGAGTTATATCCGTCGTGCCGTCCAGGTACTGACCACCGCTATCGAGCAACAACATGCCTTCCGGTTTCACCTCCGCGCAGTTGTCCTTGGTCGCGGCATAGTGCACGATAGCGCCGTTGCCCTTATAGCCGGCGATTGTACCGAAACTCTCCTCCACGAAGTTCTCACCCATCATGCGGAACGCGTGCAGTTTCTCCATTAAGTTCCACTCGGTTTGAGTTTGTCCGTTCGCGAAAGCCTCTTCCTCCAGCCACATAAAGAACCGCGTCAGCGCCACGCAGTCCTGCCGCATAGCGATCCGTTCGCCTTCCAACTCAACCGCATTCTTCTTTGCTTTATCGATCAGGATGGGCGACTGGATATTCACCGCCTTGGTCCTTGGTCCTTGGTCACTTGGTCCTT
>Ga0247610_10006166_pt1 | contig 12516 bp, 11 predicted proteins | sample 174DNAGHGhighgp2_FD_193483 | JGI IMG/M metagenome (GOLD analysis project Ga0247610, IMG submission 193483) | Sheep rumen microbial communities from Palmerston North, Manawatu-Wanganui, New Zealand - 1742 DNA GHGhigh gp2 | ecosystem: Host-associated > Mammals > Digestive system > Stomach > Rumen...
CTCACGTTTTTCAATACTCACACGCACTATCCAATCTTTATATTCCAAAACCGGAACAGCATAAGCTAATGCATTAAACTCCTCAGCCTGGCTAATCATCTTTTCAAGCAATTCTTTTTTTATTTCCATAATCTTCTTGTTTTAGTTAATCCTATTTTATATTATAATTCTCGAGTGCAAATGTACACCCCACCCTGTCTCAAAACTCGTGACACCCCTCAAATCATTAACCCCAATTAAGAATTTAAACGGCGAATTAACAAATCTTAAGAAAAACAAGCACAATCCAAACAAAAAATCCGCCACACGATTTTCTCAAGCCATGCAGCGGATAAACAATCTTAACCTTTTAATACTAACCTATTGAATGCTTTATTCTCTTTTATTCAAGAGACAATAAATACTGAATAAGCCACAAAAATAATAGCTAAAACAAACAGTAGCGCAAACATTGCACCAATAATAATCAAAATAATTTTAAGAGTTTTATCCATATACGTTTCTCTATATTAACTTTGAATCAAATCGTTTGCCTTCAGAAAGCAAACCTCACAAAGGAACTGTCCCCACGTGAGTTTATGGCATCAAGAGAATAAAACGCTGTTTCATTCGTCTGTGTTTTGCCTTCAATAGCACCATGTTGAGTGGTTATTTCCATTTTGGAAACAACCACATCCTTGTCAAGTTCTCCCTCTTCAAAAATATGTGCCAGATGCTTGCTGATAGCAGGTACCCCCACACCAAACAACTGTGCCATCGCTTTCTGCGTAGCCCATATCGTTTCATCCTTAATCACCACCTGCACCCGACCTTCCTCATCAGGCAATTGGTACAAAATGAATTGTATCTCGTTGTTCATCTTTTCGTTTGCAAAGTTAATCAATAATTATGAAAAATAATAAATCACGTTTTATTCTCTAACAAAACGATTTACAAATGTGTTCTCTATCCAAAAGTCAATCACTTCATCTGCCTCTCCATTTTGTTTCAACGCTTTAGCTATAGAATGGAGATAAATGAACGCAAAACGCAAGTCCAATAAAGCCCATGATTCTGAGTCTTTATATACTGTTAAGAGTTTATGTAGTTTCATTGCGTATCCGAAATTCACTATTTTTTCACTAATGAATTTGATGCATCTTAGATTACGAGTCAATGCAACAGGAACTTTCATAATGGCACGATCGATCAGAAAGTCAACATCTTCTTGATATCTTTCAAGACCATTATGAATAATTCCCTCGTAGATGTTTTCCATTGCTCGATCCACATCGGCAGGTTGTTCTGACATCATTAAATCGATGTTATCTGCATATTGTGTTCTATCCAGAAATAGTCTTTCAATAATTTCTCTTATAGGCAAGAGGGATTTTTGTCTTTCTGTCTTTAAACCATCGATAAATTTTATCATATCTGACAAATAGCGGACTTGAATACTTTTCATGAAAGAATCTTCATGTAGAGATTTGTGAGCCTTGTCATATAGAGATACGTTTTTGATGAGGTTTTCTTTTATTATTTCAAATTCATCATCTGTCCACGTTATCTTATCATATAACAAATTCAGCCTAATATACATTGGCTCAGTCCAACCGAATTCCTTGTCATTTAAAAAGCCACAATGCCAAATGTTCATTGATAAGAAGCATCCCTTAATCTTTTCTATCGATTCCTTATCGTTTTTTACTAGATTGAACAATTGGAACAACATCACCCTATCATGTGGAATATTTTGAACATCTGTTTTGTGAATAACTTCGCAAATTGAAGAGATGAGCTCTTCTGATAAAAAACCTTCGTTATTCAAAGTGTCCAGTAAAAATAATGTATTTCTGTCCAATACATTCGGAAACAAAAGAGTGTCGTTAATCTTGACTTCTCTCTGAATATGTTGTATCAATAAATTATTGACGATAATGTCTGAAACAACTCCATTGTTCATTGAATATCTGGAAATTAATTGTTGAAAAGCCCAATAAATATTATCCGGATTTCTGATACTTCCTAATGCAAATTTAACGTTGAACACCAATTCGTCAGAATCTTTAATATCTTGTAATCGTCGAATGAAGGCTTTAAATACAGATTCCTTAAATAGTTCAAACCAGAGTTCTTCATCAACGGCAATATACATTGTGGCTGTCACATTTAGAATTCCATTCTTAAATGACACTGGCGTCTCATCTTTTCCTATGGCATGTAATGACTTGATGAGAATATCTTCATTGAATTTCTGAAGCTTTACGTTATATGCATAGTCTTCTCCGATGCGTCTTTGAACATCTCGTTCATTATATTGAATAGAATAGAAAAAACATGGATAAGGGAAATACTCATACAGATTTCGAAACACAATGTACCAGTTTGCAACATCAAACATAATGTAACCAGGAAGCGAGACATATATGCCAGAGTCGATTATGAATTGGAGAATCCTCAAACTTTTCACATAATCCCCATGGTTACTACCGATACTCCATGTAGATCCAATCCAGCCTCGCCTTTTGGGCTTTTGCTTCTTGTCACGAAGTGACGACATCATAAAGTTCAGCATATCACCTTGCCCATCTAAACCGTATCTCCAGTAATTGTCTGTACTATATGGCTGTGGCCATGTGTGAGAAATGAAATTGGCGAGAATAACCTCATACAATTTCTCGGAAGGATTCTTTTCCTTTTTTATAGTTTCATCTAATATTTTTAGTGCTTCTTTATATTGGTCTTCATAAACAGCCATACGCATGGCTCTGTTCTGTAACCAGTAATCTTTGGTATTCCAATTGCAAATTATTTCTTTTGATTTCGCAAAATCAAGATTGAATAGACATCGTTGTATTTGTTCGTAAATAGCCCAATTCTCTCCGACTTCAGATAGTGAATCCATTGAGCCATGAAGAGTTTTCTCACGTTCAATGAGTTGGAGCCAAATTGGCTGTTTACTTAATTCTTCGTCTTCTTTATGATAGTTGACATAGTAGCTAGGAATCTGACCAATATCTTTGACTGCAAGAGCAAACAAGAATGCTTTTTCTTCCGTAAGAGGTTCTTTGGTCATCAGTCGTTGTACCAAATGCTCTTGAGGGTAGATTACTTTAGTAAATCTACATAACTTCTTTTTCTTTTCTATTTGTTCCAATTCTCTCTTGGATAAAACCTTACCATTAAGAATATCTTCCCACTGTTTTCTATAATCATAGAATGCGGCTTTTGATTTTACAATTATTTCTTCCTTATCAGTTCGTATCCGCTTTTTTCTTTTCGATGGCTTGTTCTTATTGAAATAATCTTCAAGGTTATTTTTTAGTTGCTTTTTAAAGTCTTCAAGCCCTTGATATTGCATTGGAACGACTCCGTCATGTTCTATTTTCTCTCTGAAATCTTTTACCTTTCGAAATTGGTCAAAGTCAAGTTCGTTGGCAGGTTTATCTGGCACTCCAAAATAAAAGAAAAGATTTCCAATTTCTCCATTTTGAAATTTCTCATAAGCAATATTAAATTCCTCTTCTGTACCCGAACCTGCTTGTGGTGTTGGTGTTCCAAACCGATTTTTCATGATTCCAACAAACAAGTCGTAATCATCTTCAAATTGTTGATTAATGACCTGTTGGCCATATTCTCCAACACTTGGATACACATCTTTTTCCCATCGAAGTGACACAATACGAAATCCGAGGCCTCTACCTAAACCATGATTAATTTCCTCAAAAACAGTTTCACACGCCTTACGTTCTTCTGCGGTGTCGCTAGGTGAAGCTATAAAACATTTTATTTCATATATGTTATTCATAAAACAACCATATCTGATTAGAACGCAAAGAACTTGTCTTGCATCTTGTTTTTGAGATTGAACTTCTTGGTGGTGTCGAGAGCACGCTCAATGCAGATGAACTTGGTATCTGTATGTTGCATGAAGTAATCAACAGTTTCATCATAGAGCTGTGAATCGACAGTAATAAACGCCGTTTTCACACCATCAGTAGCTTTATAGATCTTGTTCTGTGTGAACTGCGGCTGTGCTTCCAGCTTATAGGTTAGCATGAACCCTTGCTTAATCAGGATCTCTGTTATCAGTTCGTCTTCATTGAAGGCGAGGGTAAGTTGTTGTTCCTTCTGAGCGACATATTCTTGGAACAATGCAAGGTTCTCTTCTTCACTCTTATCTGGGTCTGGTGCAAAATCCACACGGGGAAAACTGGACTTACTCAGCGTGAAAACCTTGAAACCGAGTTGGTCTAACTGCTGTTGGTCTTCTGGAGTAATGAGTTTCCCTTCATAAGAAGCTTTTATCTTATCATATACAGCTTTGTTGCGGGCAATAGTTTGGTCACTAATCTTCTTATACCCATGTTTGGCTGCAACATGTTTTGCAGGGATTGCTTCAGGGAACTGAACAAGGATAAACTTTCGTTTTCCACCACTATCTTGTAGATTGCAATTAACCACAGCATGTCCTGTTGTACCTGACCCCGCAAAAAAGTCAAGAATTATACAATCATCGCAATTGTTCATCCGTATTAAATACTCGATTAGTTTGGTAGGTTTGGGATAATCGAAACCATATATACCAAGAGCATTCAATTCGCTAGTAGCACTTTGGGTTCCACCAAAATTTTGAAGAAGAGAAATTACGTGGCTTTTAAACCCTCTATCCTTAACACATTCTATTGTGCCAGATTCCTGAAGAACAAATGTAGTATCTTGACCCTTGGTGTCTTTTACGGGTTGCCAATTGTTCTCTTCATTCATAAACGCATCAAATTGGCCACGTGCAGCCCAACCGCTTTCAATCTCAACATCATTTACAACCTTATAGTTTTCAACAACAATGTCTTCGTCAAAATGTGGCCATTGATTCTGTCTTGCAGGAATTACGCCGCTCTCAAATTCACATGGGAAACCTGCTTTCAATATAACCTTCTGGACTGGATTCTTAGGCCCATTCTTAACGATTGTATTTCTAATCTGTGCATTATTGAGCTTACTCTTGTCTGTAATATTGGGATCAACTAGATGTGGAAAATCAAACTCTGCTGCGTTTTTGGCATAGAGCAAAATATACTCGTGACAAGTCTTTATTTTTGCCTGATTATCGAAGTTTCCATCTGTTCCCCAAACAAACTGAGCAATAAAGTTGTTTGGAAAGAAAACCTCATCACAGATTTTCTTTAAATGCATAACTTCTTTGTCATTGATGGAAATAAAAATAATACCATCGGGAGTAAGCAAAGAACGGGCTTGAAGCAAACGTGCATAAATATCGCTCATCCAAACGCTATGTATACGACCTTCTGGAACGGTTTCTGTGTCTACGATCACGCCATTTTCTGTTATACCAGTTTCTTCCCAGTATTGTTTCTTGTCCTGTGCAAAATTATCATTATATGCTGTCAGAGCATCTGCATTGTATGGTGGGTCAATATAGATGCACTTAATTTTTCCCCTGTAACTTGATGATAGAATCTTCAGAACCTCAAGGTTTTCGCCTTCAATGATGATGTTGTCAGTTGTGTCAGCGTTGACACTACGTTCTGCATCGAAATGTAAAGTAGCGCGTGTAGGCGTAAAGGCATTACGCTTAGCCGCAGATTTGCCAAACCAACGGAACTCGTATCGTTCCGTCTCTTCTACACTGTCCGGATTGACGGCTTTCTTTACTTCGTTGATATCAAGATGGCCTTCCTGCGTGAACCAGTCAGGGAATAGCTCTCGGAGGGTGTTCAGACGTTCCTCGTTCATATCGGGAGTTAGCGTTATGTGGTCTTTATATGTTTCCATTTGCTTGGGTGTTTATTATTTGTTCAGCTTGCGCTTTAAATGTTGAGTATTCACGTATTGGGGCTCTATAAACAGCCTCGATGCCGAGAGAGCGGAAATGTTTGATAGCACATTTGATGCGGGCTATTTCGTGAGGAGTAAGGGCCTTTTTGTCGTTAATATCATTGGTTCCTTTAATCTCAACAACGAAATAGTATTCCTGTTGGTCTTGATTATTGCGTAACGATACACGCTTCAATACGACTCCAAAGTCTGGCTCGTAATTGCCGATAGGTGTAGGAATCTTATACCATGAAGGGAACTTCAAAAAACAAAGCACATCGGGGTTTTTGTCTTTATTGTCGGCATCAATGGCAAATTCACGTTCGAGTCCACTGTCATAGAGTGTTTTATCCCATACGCCATGATTAGGCGTTGAGACGTAATTGTCGCAAGCATCTTTTGTGAAGTCGGAAAAGTCGAAGGGATAGACCTCATTAGTTGTATTGTACTCAACAAATCTAACCAATTCTTCAAGTTGCACCTGTTTTATTTTAAATGCAGCCTGTTCCAAAAAGACTGGCGGATTCTTCAAATACTCCTTTTGGGTTTCTATCTCTTGAACGATACGCATTACCGAGTTGTAGCACAAGCCCGTCTTTTCGCTAAGGTCTTCTACCAAGTCCTGTGGTGAATAATGTCCTTTTAAGTCGCGATCTTCCGAACCAATGTATTCCCGTTGCGATAAATCCTCAATGTCGCCAACACGATAGCTGGAAACTTCGGCTTTGTATTCAGCAATAGAAATAGTGTTCAATTCCTCTATACTACGACGTATGATGGCATCCTCGTCGAAACTCACACGATAGGTGGTTTTCTTAGCAATTGTATTCCAGAACCTGCGAAACACACTCTGAATGCCCTCGTCTTTATTAAGTTTGAACGTTACACGATTCTGGTGTTTGCCTTTATGTGTATGCTTGAGCTTAGCACCTGTACCAGACTTGCCAAATGCCTTCTCGTTTTCGTTCTGATAGCTGCGGGCAAAAGTCTCGTATGTCTCATTAGGAACCACCGTGAGTTGATTGATAACTTCATCGTCTGGTGTACCCTCCGCATCATAAACACGTTCACCCTGCTGGTTTACACAGATACGAAGACCACGACCTATTTCCTGACGCTTCTTGTTCTCAGAATAGCTTTCATTGAGTGTGGCAATACCAAACACATTTGGATTATCCCATCCTACACCAAGTGCAGAATGAGAGAATACGAATTCTATTGTGCTGCCAAATGATAATAGTTTTTGCTTGTTATGCAGGATTTCGTCGTAGATTTCTTTATTACTCTTATTGGTCTTCTCATTATCGGTGAATTCACCTGTAGAGGTCTTTGCAAAATAGAATCCTTGGACGGCTGTAACTTGTTCATCCGAAGGGGCTTGCCCATTATGAAACTCAGCATATACAGTTTTGTACTGCTGTTCAAAGATTTTCTTGATGACAGGATTTTCTGGGCTCATATAATTAGCCACCTTGTCAATGAAGATGAGTGAAAGATTCTTGATGCCTTTTGGCTTTAAACGTTGTTGGTTTTGGAAGTGACGGCGAATGAGCCATTCCAACTGTAATGCCCACACCTGTTCTTTATTAGCCGACGATGCACCCTCTTCGATGCTGGTGCCATTGGTGAACTCTACCACCCATTTACGAGTACTCAACTTCTTGTAAATGCGACTGATAGTAAAGTCAGAATAGGTGTCATTACCTGATTTCTCGGCAAGGTTATCACCTTTCTTCAAGAGATTGGAGTCTTTGAAGACGAAGTTCTCTTTGGTCTTGTTGTATTTCCAGAACTTCAACTTTACCTTTGGTTCTGTCTTGGTTTCCTGTACTTCGCTGATTTCAATTTTCAGCGTTGCCTCGTCGTTTTTTTCAGTCACGGTAAGTACTTCTATCTTTTTAACCAGTCCCAAACGATAACTCTCACTTGGAGTCAGTTGATAGAGCATATTCACCTTAACGGCATGTGTGGCTGAATAGCGGAACTTGAACAATGGAGAAAGTTTTGAAAGCCAAAGCTGTGAATTTTCCGTGTCCATACCTTCCTGCGGCTCGTCCATGAAAACGATGGGATGGGTGCGAGCAATAGCCTCAATGAAGGGTTTGTTATTGAATAGGTCTTCGCGCACTTCCTGGTTTAAAATCTTGTCTTCTGAGTTGAACGAGGCCATCGTCATAATCATAATCTGAGGTGTCTCAGCAGTAATGAAGTCACGAAGGTCACTCAACTTGGAACTATCATAGACAAAAGCATTAGGAGAAAAACCGTATTTATCCTCCAACTGCACTTTGAAATTCTCAAACGTATCTATGGCTCCCTGACGGATAGGGATTGACGGCACAAGAACGATGAACTTGGTAAGTCCATATTCTTTGTACAGCTCATATGCAGTCTGGAGATAGGTTAAGGTCTTGCCCGTACCAGTCTCCATTTCAATACATGCGTTTCTAGTTTCTTGAAGATAGGTTTGTAAGGGATCTATTCCATTTTCAACAGTAATCTTGTTTATGTTTGCCATCAATGCCTCCAAGGATAGCGAGCAGTAGTTTGCCCGAATGTCCTCATCTGTTGCATTGTCGTATGTATTTCGTTCCATCCCACGAAAGACCTCCACCACACTTTGTATGGCAGTTCTTTGGTGTTCTGGGGTTTCTAATTTGAATATCATTTATTTCATCTGTTTTATAAAATCTTAATCACATCCACAGGACGTGAACTTTTGCCAATTTTTACCCAATCTTCGCGAAAGCTGGGATTGGTCAGTATATACACATAGCCAGGTTCTTTCTTTTCCATGTATTCGCTGAGTTTTAATGCTGCAAAGATAATAAAAAACATTGAGAAACGCAAATGTTATGATGAAAAATCAAATTTAGGGATGTTTTTTGGGAAGATAGAGGAAAAAAGTCTATCTTTGCAGCGTGAAACATATTATTAACATTAAATCCACTTTACTATGGACGAATTACAGATCATCCAATCCAAAATTTACGAGATTCGAGGCGAACGTGTGATGCTTGACAGAGACATCGCTGCATTGTACAATGTAGAAACAAAGGTCTTAAATCAGGCAGTTAAACGAAACATCAAAAGATTTCCTGAAGACTTTATGTTTCAACTATCAAAAACAGAGTTCCAAATTGGAAGTCACAAATTGTGACCTCCAATTCCGACAAGAAGGGATTACGTCGGTCACCTTATGCTTTCACGGAACAAGGGGTTGCATATCTCATCACAATTTGTGACGACATCAAGGAAGCGACGGGCCTTTTTTCATCGTTTTGGACAATTTTTGAGGGGTTTTTATCGATTTGGCCAAAGATCGGGCGTTTGTCCATACAAGTTGAAGAAGAATTAGCGCAATTTCTTGGAATCAGCCATAAATCGTCGTAACTTTGCATCAACAAAAGATTAGTAATTGTTTCATCATAGATAGTTTCTTTTTCATACGTTTAGTTTTAGTTAATTAGTTAGAAACGCTTAGGACTCGCAGAGATGCGGGTCCTAAGTGCGTTTATGATACGACATTTCTAGAATATATGCAAATTTTCTCAGAATTATTTGGAAGTTTCAATAAAAGTTCGTATCTTTGCACCAGCTTCTTAGGAAGTTAGCATGTGCTACGGCACGTTGCCTCGCGGAGGGTTTATGCCCTCCGTTGTTTTTTAATAAAACTTTTGGTCATTATAAAACAACCTTTTCTTGCCTTTTTCGTATAACCAGACATTCTTGATGATGGCTCCAACTTTCAACCTAGCAACAATGGCTTGTCTTATAAATCGATCTGATGCTATAATGTTTGTCATATCCAGACTCAATTTTAACTGAGTGCAAAGATAGGAATTATTTCTGAAACTTCCAAATATTTACGGAAAAATCGATTTTTTGGACAATTTTTGAGGGGATTTCCGTGATTTGTCCAAAGATCGGGCGTTTGTCCATACAAGTTGAAGAAGAATTGGGGCAATTTTTTGGAATTGGCTGAAAAGCGCCGTAACTTTGCAGCAGATTTAAGCAGATTTAAAATTCCATTTTTATTGCACATAGTTTGGTTAATTTATGGTTGATAATTAAGTTTAAAGAGCTTGGGCCTCGCAGTGATTGCGGGGCCTAAGTGTTTATTTTGCCAGAAATCGCCCAATATTTTTTTCATTTTCAAAAATTCGTCGTATCTTTGCAGCATGAAACAGATATCGCTTTTTACCTTTTCAAGTATCGTGAGCATAGGCACGTTGTTGCTTTACAACATACCTTTCTTTAATTATGTGGCTCAAAACACCAACGAATCATTGGGCGGAAAGATCTTCCTGCTGACATCGCTGGTCATCATCATGCTGGCACTCAACTTCATGATGACTTACCTTGTGATGTGGCTGATGAGGATGGTCGGACGCATCCTGTTGGCGATCCTGTCCATCATCAACGCGACGGCCGTGTATTTCATCTACACCTACAGCGTAATGATCGATGCTACCACCATCGAGAACGTCTTCAATACCCGATATTCAGAGGCTTCGGGATTCTTCAGTTGGCCGATGTGGCTTTCCATCATTGGCTTTGGTCTGCTGCCTGCGCTGTATTGTCTGCTGTGGCCAGTCCGCTACGACAAGGCGAAGAAACTGGGTATCTATTGTGGAGGTTCGTTGGCGATCGTTGCCGCAATCGCAGCGATGAACATCGGTCAGACGCTGTTTGTCACGCAGCACGATACCGAACTGGGAGGACTGTTGCAACCTTGGTCGTATGTGGTGAATACGGGTCGTGTGCTCAGTTTCCAGCATGACGAACAGGCCGAGGAAATCAAGCTACCCGACGGCAAGATTACGGATACGGACAAGGCCGTTGTGGTGCTCGTTATCGGCGAGTCGGCACGTAAGGCCAACTTCCAGCTCTACGGCTACGAGCGCGATACCAATCCGCTGTTGTCGAAGCAGGAGGGACTGAAAGTATACGAGACGACGGCTTGTGCCACTTATACCACAGCCGGCACGAAGGCGATTCTGGAACCGAAGGACAGCGGCGACCTCTATGAGCTATTGCCCAACTATGCCTTCCGCACGGGTGCTGACGTATCGTGGCGTACTTCCAACTGGGGAGAGCCGCCCATCCATATCGATGAGTATCTCACCGATCCCCAACTGGCTGAAAAGTATCCTGGCACATCGAATACCTACGATGATATCCTGTTTCATGGTCTTCGCGAAAGGATAGAGTCGAGCCCGAAGGATAAGGTGCTGATCATCCTGCATACCAGCACCAGTCACGGTCCGAAATACGCCGATAAGTATCCCAAGGAGTTTGAGGTGTATAAGCCTGTGGCCAGGAATATTGAGGAGGGCGAGAAGAATATCGGCATGCTGATCAATGCGTATGATAACACCATTCGTTACACGGATTTCCTTCTGGATAGTCTCATCAACACCTTGCGTGATATGACGGAATGGAAGAGCGCGATGATTTTCATCTCCGATCATGGTGAATCGCTGGGTGAAAACAAGATGTTTATGCACGGTTTGCCGATGCGGTTGGCGCCGAAAGTGCAGTATGAGATACCGTTCTTAGTGTGGGTTTCTGACGGTTTCAGAACGTATAAGTCTGCTGACGAACTGCCGGCAGTACTGGAGCAGCATTACATCTTCCACTCCGTACTCAACCTATTGTCAATCCAATCGCCAGCTTACAACAAAGACTATGATATCTTTGAAATGAAATGAAGCGTATCAGATATCAGATATCAGTTTTAAAATCGCGAGTAGGTAGGGGAGAAAGATGATGGGGTGATAAAAGATGAAGAAGTAATAATTTAAATATTAATTATATTATATAATAATATGTATTATAATACATATTATTATATAATATAATTAAACTTCAGACGGACTTGGTAAGGGGGTCGCAAAAAAATAACTGATATCTGATATCTGATACGCAATATGGACAATTGTTAAAATATGTATTTCCAAGAAGTGTAAGTCATTGTAGTACCACGAAATTTTTGTACCTTTGCAATGTCAAAGAAAAAAAGACGAAATTTGCGGCCTGCCTGAGCAACAAAAATTGTCTGCGCGCGAGGCACCTGTTTCCTAGGCAAAGCCAAAAACGGAGTCATTTCGGAGACAAGTAAAAACATTTAACAATTTATTAACAATCAATTTATTAACCATTTAAAAGAAAGGATTAAATTATGGCATTGAAAGTAAAAGCAGTTGAACGTAACATTAAGTTCACGAAGGATGAGAACGACCCCGGTGTGTGGCGCTATGTAATGCAGCCCGACCTGTACATCGCACTGAATCAGGCGAAAGTGATTCGCGAGGCAGCTCTGCGCAGTGGCGTTAGTCAGGGTGTGATGAAGGCCTGCTGGGATGCAGCCGGTGAGGTGATCAAGGCTTGGGCAACCGAGGGACACAGTGTGGCTCTGCCCGGACTGGGTAGCATGCGATTCGGCCTGCGCGCCAAGAGCGTGGCAAAGGTAGAGGATGTGAAGACTTCGCTGATCTCAACCCGCCGCATCATCTTCACTCCTACTCAGGATTTGAAGGACGAGCTGGCCAACACCGCCATCCAGATTACCTGTTACGACCGTAACGGCGACGTTGTGAAGCGTGTGACCTCTGCAGACGCAGGTACCGTTGAGGACAACGAGAACGAGAACACCGGCGAGCAGAGTCAGCAGGGTGAACAGGGCAGTCAGCAGGG
>Ga0247610_10006167_pt1 | contig 12514 bp, 12 predicted proteins | sample 174DNAGHGhighgp2_FD_193483 | JGI IMG/M metagenome (GOLD analysis project Ga0247610, IMG submission 193483) | Sheep rumen microbial communities from Palmerston North, Manawatu-Wanganui, New Zealand - 1742 DNA GHGhigh gp2 | ecosystem: Host-associated > Mammals > Digestive system > Stomach > Rumen...
ATACACAGGTTAAGTTTGCTCCTTACAAGGACGAGATTTATACTGGTACGAATGCCAACGATGTTCCCCTGATGCGTATTGAGGAGATGTATCTTATCCTGGCTGAGGCACAGGCTATGGCTGGTGATCCCACTTCTGGTAAGAATACTTTGGAGACTTTCGTAAAGACCTATCGTGATCCATCTTATACCTGCAATGCTTCTACTGCTGAGGCTGTTCAGAATGCTGCATGGGTTCAGCGTCGTATCGAGCTTTGGGGTGAAGGACTTGCCTTCTTCGACCTGCTCCGTCTGCGCAAGGGTATCGACCGTGCCAGCACAGCTTGGAAGGGTGTTGATAAGAATATGGCTGCATACAATTACCTAATTGTTGACACTCAAGCTGACGAGGCTGCTGCTATCCAGCAGGTTAAGGCCGGCAATGGTGGTACAACTGGTGAGGACATCAACTACCTGATTTTCCAGATTCCTAATGCTGAGGTTGAGGGTAACCCGCTGATTAACAGTACAGACAACAACCTCGGTACGAAGAAACTTACTCCAGTTAATTAATTATTCATTTAAAGATTATTGAAATTATGAAACTATATAAGTCATTATTCATCGCAACTGCCCTTCTTGGTGGCATGATGACCTCATGCAGCGAGGATGGTGTTTGGGATCAGGCCTCACCGGCCAACTTGTGGCTGACGAATGGTACTTCATACGCCTTCGATAACACGTCCATCGATTATACCTACTATCCAGTGGATAACATGAAGGATATGGATGTCAATATTACGGTGACTCGTGGTACTACTCAGGGAACTGCTACGATTAATATTGAGAGTGCTTTCTCTGACGACGAGCTTATCTCTGGTCCCACATCCGTTACTTTCCAGGACGGTTCTAACACAGCCGTTTATCCTATCCACGTAAAGCAGGATTTCGAGCCAGGTATGGCGGCTCAGGCAAAATTGGCTATCGACTCTGCGAGCGTAGGTATTCCTGTTGTTGACAAGCCTAAAAAGCTGGAGCCAGGTGCTACACATGAAGACTCTGTCAAGTTCTTGGCTGACTCTACAGCTTATGCTGTTTATCTAAACAAGTTAAGCTCATATAAATTGGCTACCACTGTAACCATTCAGAAGGACTACAACTGGAAGTCGCTGGGTATGGGTACCTATAAAGAAGGTTATTTCTGGGGCACCAGCGCTTCTGTTGAGATTCTGCAGGCCGTTGAGGATGCCAAGAAGTATCGTGTGATGCTGGATATGGAAACAATTGTTACCAAGGGTGGTGACGAGGTTGATGGCAACCAATCTACTCAAACTACGATTACTCTGTTGGAAAAAGGACAGGATTTCCGTGGTGTAACAATCGATGGTGATGGATATGTATATTATACTCCAATTAATACAGGTTGTCTGAACGATGGTTTGGATATGATATGTTATCATCCTATGGACTTCTCTAAGAACTGGGCTCGTTACAACAGTTCGTGTTACGTATCCAAGTATCAGAAAGACGGTACACCTGCTATTATTAATCTCAGTGGTTTGATTCTATTGCAAGGCACGACTCAGGGTTGGGCTCCTTGTCAGAGTGGAACTGCTTTTGCTCAGATTATATTCCCTGGCGTGAAGGTTTACAACTATGGTGCTAAGATTGAGTATGCTGGTCTGTTTACCAATCCTGCGAATGTAACCTATGCTTTGGCAGACTATGAGTTAACTGGTTCTGATGCCAAGAATGCTCAGGCTTATAAGGTGGCTGTTATCAGTCAGAACGACGATGCTGATGCTGTAGCAGATGCAATTCTTGCTGGTGAATATCCCGCATCTGATTTGGAGGACGTTCTGAAGAACGATCGCATCCAGATTGAGATTCCTGAGGGTCTCACAGGTAAACTGCAGATTATCCTCGTTATCATTGACAAGAATGAGGAAGGAACAGCTCTTGAGGTGAAGAACGTCGTAGCAGCTCCATTCGAATACTATGCTGGTGGTAATCCTTGGAAGTCACTGGGTGAATGTTACTTTACTGATGATATTTTCTACCCATTCTTCACGGGTGCTGCCCCACTTACCTATAAGGTAGAGATAGAAGAGCACAGCGAGACCCCAGGTTTGTATCGTCTCAAAACACCTTATGCATATTATGCAAGCTGGTGGGCTCAGAATGGTCAGAGTGGCGATGGTGCAGAAGACATCGTTGTTAATGCTGAAGATGCTGATGGAGTATATATCCTCAATCAACCTATCGGACTCACATACAGCTCATTAGGTTCTATGTCATTTGAGACTGAAGGTGGATATTATGTTTCATTAGGCAAATATACTATCGCTACACTTAAGCAATATGGCATGTTGGGCTCTCTTAAGGATGGTATAATTGAATTCCCAGTATTCCAAGAAACAGATGATGATGGTAATCCTCGAACAGATGATGATGGTAATCCTCTGCTTTATCAGGGATGGCTGAATTTCTCAGGCGGAAAGTACTATACTACCGGTAATAATGGTGCTATCCAGATTGTTCTTCCTAATGCAAATCCTGCATCAGTTGCTAAAGCTAAACGTGCTGCAGCTGCCAGCAACTTTGAGCTTCGTCTGAATCCCAGATTCTCAAAGAACATTTCTCAGAAGGACAATATGCGTAAAATCATGAAGCTTCATCCTTCTCAGTTCTAATGACATTCTAACGAATAATCATATTTAAAAAGGCGTGGGAGCAGCAATTGTTCCCACGCTTTTTCTTTATTGTAAACAAGGAAAAGGCAATACTCCGAAACTATCTATCAATACTCCGAAAAGAAATAAAATTTCTCCGAAAGTATTTTTGTTACTCTCAGAGTTTTTACGATTTTACCCTCACATCCTCCCGTTTTCGCTCGGAAGACCTTTGTACAAAGGGGTTGAGGCACGGGAGGGATTTTTGTTATCCCTCCCGTCTCCCTCCCGTTTTTTAGATTTGAGCCTCCCGTCAATCTTTCAAGGGGCCCCAAAAGGGAGGGTAACGTGAGGGATATTTCATTTCCCTCCCGTCTGTGAATCCCAGTAAATAGTGGGCCTGCGAGCGAAAAAGGGACCAAGGGAGGGTATTTTACAATACTGGTTGGTTATTGACCAATAAGGGTTGGTTATTGCACAATAAGGGTTGGTTATTGCACAATAAAGGTTCCTTATTCCATTAGAACCATCCGTTTCATTAATGCAAGCTGTCAGTCTGAAGGCTTCGGACTTGCAGTCCGACCCGAGCGGACTGTCAGTCCGTAAGGACGGACTAAACACGCTCGAGAATAAAAATAAATATTAATTTATTTTGCATTCTTCTCGCTTATTCGTATCTTTGCAGCGAGAAATAGTGAAAAAGAAATATTTGGCAATTAATTATTTTATCCATATGAAGAAAAGACTATTAATAACCATGACGGCGCTGATGTTCGTCGCTGTGATGATGATGGCCGTGCCTGCTAAGCCAGGACTGAAGAAGAAAGTAACACTGAAGGACGGTTCAACCGTAGAATTATCACTGAAAGGTGATGAGCATTTCTCGTTCTATACAGACGCCAAGAATCAACCTTGTTTGTTGAATGATGGCAAGCTGAAAATGTTGACCAATGAGGAGGTTACAGAAATGTGGACAGCCAACAAGAAACAACGAATAGAAAAGGCTGGACAGGAGATGTTAAGAAGGGCTGCCCGTCGTGCTGGTAAACCATCGAGTACCAATACGGGTACGCAGCGTGGACTGGTTATCCTGGTGGAATTTAAGGATGTGAAGTTTGTTACAAAGAATCCTCAACCGACTTTCCAAAGTTTCTTCAATGAGGAAGGCTATCACGAAGACGGTATGGCTGGATCTGTGAAAGACTATTTTAAGAAACAGAGCTACAACCAGTTGACTATTGACTTTGATGTTGTAGGTCCCTTCACTACCGCCAATGACATGGAGTATTACGGTGCTCATTATAAGGATGATAGTGGTAATGAGCACAATGATATCCATCCAGTATTAATGGTACGCGAAGCTGTAGATGCTGCTCATGAAGCTGGGGTAGATTTCTCGAAATACGATTGGGATAAAGATAGTAATGTAGATCAGGTATTTGTCATCTATGCAGGCTTTTCAGAAGCTCAGGGAGCGGCTCCCGAGACCATCTGGCCACATGAATGGTCACTGTCTGCAGAAAACAAGAGAGTTAAGTATGATGGTGTGTGGATTAATACTTACGGTTGCGCAGCAGAGTTGAGTGGGGACAAAGGTACTACATTGGATGGCATAGGTACAGCCTGTCATGAGTTCAGCCACTGCCTAGGTCTGCCTGACATGTACGATACCGAATATAATGGTGGCTATGGTATGTTTATCTGGGATGTGATGGATAATGGCAGTTATCTTGACAATTCTCGTACTCCCGCTGGCTACACTTCCTACGAACGCTGGTTCTCTGGGTGGATGGAACCTGTGGAAATTAAAGAAATGACTCAAATTACAGACATGAAGCCATTAGCAACACATGCTGAGGCCTATGTTCTATACAACGAAGGGAGGAAAAAAGATATTACTGGAGAGTACTATTTGTTGGAGAATCGCCAGCCTGTTGACTTCGACAGCAAGTTGTATGGTCATGGAATGCTGATACTGCACGTGGATTACAGCGAAAGTGCCTGGACTAGCAATAAAGTGAATACCGATGTAGAACACCAACGCTGTACCATTATCCCTGCTGACAATCAGTTTGCCCAAAGTCAATATAGCGATATAGCAGGAGATCCTTGGCCAGGAGTAACAGGCAACACGCTGTTGAACAACTATTCGACACCAGCCGCTACCGTTTTCTCTAAGAACTCAGATGGTCAGAATTTCATGAACAAGCAGATTGATCACATTACGGAGAATGTAGATGCGATGACGATTTCGTTTGTGGCTTGTCGCCCAGAAATGCCTGCTCCTGACGTAGAAGAATCTACGGTCTCAGAACAGACATCAGACAACTCGGTTACCATATCGTGGAATGCTGTCGAAGGTGCTGTGGGTTACGAATTAGAACTAACCAGCAAGGATAAGGCTCCCGACACTCCAGAGGATGCTTTGCTGAGAGATTATGACTTCGCGAAGTTTTATAGCAAAACTGCAAGTTATTCGGCCATCAACGGTAATCTGTCCAGCTACGGAATGGACGGATGGACAGGCACTAATCTCTACACGACTCCTAATAAACTCCGTTTTGGCACATCACAAAAAACGGGTTCGCTTAAAACACCATGGTGGTACACACCTTCATCAACCAACGCCACTTTGGTTTTGGGTGCTAATATAGTGAAAGATGCTGTCAAGGGAACTATTACCTATTCCAATGGAGATCTTGAAGGAACTGCTGTCAAGAACATTGAGGAAGTTGGTACTGAAGAGTTTGAAGTAACAGGCGACCAGAAAGTGTTAGTTCATCTTAAGAACATCAATAAAGCAGCTTATCAATTCTTGATTGCACCCGAAGCACAAATGTATCTCAACTATCTGGCTATCTACGATGGTATTTGGACTGCCGAGCAGTTGGGAATTAATTCGTCAAGTTCACTTCCTCGTCGTGCTGTTTCTACTCAAGTTTATCCGACAGAAACTAACAGCATTACGCTGAAGGATTTGTCTGACAAGAAGACATATAGCTACCGTCTCCGCTCGAAAGGTGAAGATGATAACTATTCAGCATGGAGTACCGCAAAGGAATTCGAGATGGCCCCCACTGGCATCCAGAGCATCAGCACCAAGGTGAACACAGACAACACCGTCCGCTACTTCGACCTGCAGGGTCGTGAGGTGAATGGTGCGACCAAGGGTCTGCTGATTCGCAAACAGGGTAATACTGTAACCAAGGTGATGGTGAAATAAAAGCCACACCTTGGTTATAGATACAACAGAAATGGGCTTCCTCCTCGGAAGCCCATTCGTTTTAACCACATATTTCAGCTTATTCCTTAGGGAAGGCTGATAGCCTCTGACGGACAAACGTCAGCGCATGTGCCGCACTCTGTGCAAACATCGGGGTTGATTGAATACTTGTCGCCCTCAGAGATTGCTCCAGCGGGGCACTCATCGATACATGTACCGCATGCGATGCAGTCGTCACCAATTACGTATGCCATAATTCTTGTACTTTAATAGATTAATAAATACTTAATATTTGTGATGCAAAGGTAGGCATTTATTTTGATATATACCTAATCTTAGGGAGACTATTTTAATAATTTATACGTAGTCGAAATAATAATCAGGTCGCATGTTGCGTTATTAAGAATACAGATGAAACGGATAATTATACTGATATTAATGGGGGTGATGACCCTGAATATGGCTGCACAGACGGACCGTCGGGTGCAGAATAAACCTTATATAGACTTGCGTCCGCTGCACTTAGGCATCTTGGTAGGTACACACCTGCAGGATTTGGAGTTGGAGAACGTGGGACCTTACATCATGACTGATCCAGACGGGAATGTGAGCGAACAGTATATCTTGTGCGATGCTGACAAATGGAACCCTGGATTCTCCGTAGGTGTACTAGCTGAACTGCGACTGAGCGAAAACTTCTCGCTACGCTTCACACCATCGATGCACTTTGGTGCGAAGCATCTGACATTTCTGAACATGAAGGAGATAGATGCGCAAGGCAATCCGCTCCAGCAGACGCAGGACATGAAGAACACCTACGTCTCATTGCCACTGGACATCAAGTTTGCTGCTCCTCGCTGGAACAATCATCGCCCCTACATCATGGCGGGTATCAACCCAATGATTAACCTGACGGGTGGTGACCAGGACATGGTGCGCATCAAGAGATACGACACCATGCTGGAAGTGGGTTTGGGCTGTGACTTCTACCTGCCATTCTTCAAACTGATTCCTGAGTTGAAGTTCTGCTTTGGACTGAGCGACGTGTTGGACAAGAACCATATCAACGAATTGCGCGATGCCAACCTACGAGCTTATGCGGGTAGTGTCAGCAGCGCGCATTCCAAGATGTTTGTTCTAACCTTCTATTTTGAATAGGCTAGATTATTTAAAATCGACAACAATCTTTCCTACAAAGACTGCTGATTTGCCGTTCTGGTCAACAGGAACGGGCTTGCCATCCATATTCTTCCAATATTCCAAAGAGGTCATATAGGTATGGGTATGTCCACCCAGCACCAAGTCGATGTTGCGTGAACCCGAGATCATATATTGGTCGTCCTCACCACGATTGCTGTTCCATCCCAGGTGTGAGATGCAGACAACCATATCGCACTTCTGCTGTTCTTTCAACATAGTAGCTGTTTCAAGCGCTACTTGGGCTGGATCGAGGTATTTCGCGCCCACACAATTCTTGTCAGCAACAAGTCCTTTCATCTTCGGACATACAGCAAAGACACCTATCTTCAAACCATTACGTTTAAGAACGATCCAAGGTTTGCAGATGCCTTCCATCGGAGTGCCGGTAAAATCATAGTTGGTACAAACGATTGGGAAGGAGGCTAGTTTGAATACACGAGCCATATTCTCCAAGCCGAAGTCGAACTCATGGTTGCCGATGGTGGTAGCATCAAGCCCCATCTGGTTCATCAATCCTACTTCCACATCGCCTTTAAACATGGTGAAATAGGCAGAACCCTGGAAAAAGTCGCCACTATCGAAATAGAGCAAATCGGGATGCTTCGCGCGTTCCTCCTTTAACATAGCTATACGACGGAGGAATCCTCCACGACCTGCCTTCATGGTATCGGGTAATTGCTCATTGATAGGCAATATAGCCGAATGGGTGTCGTTGGTATGCAGAATAACCAACTGCTTATGCTTCTTGGCCTGACCTGCCAAAGAAACCATCATCATTAATAGGAAACAGATATATCTAATCATAATTTCTAATTACTAATTACTAATTTCTAATTATTTCACCGTTACACGTCCTTCTATCTCGGAATCGACTTCCCTACCCTGCTTCGCCATCTCGCGGAAATAGTTCATGATGATGAAACGGGTGTTATTGCTGGCATCCTTTGGGGCATTGACATCATGTCCGTTCTTGAATGCTTCCAGTTTATCAGTACCTCCCAACAGATAATCGATGGTGGTAACGCGATACTCCTTCTGCGGGTCTACAGGCTCACCATTGATGATGGCACTTACCAGCTGACCATCCTTTGTGATAACCAAGCGAACAGAATGGCTGAGACCTTCGCCACCAACAACTGCTATCTGCTTGAACAAGTCGAGCACTGTAGCACCACTCAAAGTAGTAAAGGCTATTTTGTTCTCAAAAGGAGCCACATCCAACACATCGCCATAGGTTACATCGCCTTTAGGCAAATCGGCTCGAACACCACCCATGTTGTAAACACCGAAGTCGGGCTTCTCATTATAATCCTTAGCAGCCCACACCAGAATGTCAGCCAATAGGTTGGACAGTGTTCCTTCAGGGCGCTTTGCCGTCATATACTTGGCAGAACGACCCACAACTGGACCCATGACACTGTCGACAATGTGTTTGTAAGGTTTCAGAAACTCGGCAGCCTGTGCATCAGGTTGGGCGTCATAGCGTGCATCCACCAGAATACGACTGCGCTGGACGGAAGCCACCTCATAGTGTGACTTGCATGATGCCAGTATCAAAAAGGGCACCAGCGCTAAAAAAACTATCTTCTTCATAATATTAATAGGTTTTGTGTGCAAAGATACAATTTTTTAATTAGAAATTAGTAATTAGGAATTAGAAATTATGATTACTATATCGCTTATTAGTTAAATAATGTTATTTTTGGCTTATTTTGCACCAGAACATATCATAATTTCTCATTTCTCATTTCTCATTTCTCATTTTTTTTCGTACCTTTGCACCCGCTTTTCGGCGTAATCGCTGGCAGGAAGTATCGAGTTGCCTGTTATGTTGCGTTGGAACGATAACAACAATTTTAAACGTTTAAAAGAAAAATGGATTTAATTAAAGTTGCTGAAGAAGCATTTGCAACCGGCAAGCAGCACCCCAGTTTCAAGGCTGGTGACACTGTAACTGTCGCTTACAAAATTATCGAGGGTTCAAAGGAGCGTATCCAGCTCTTCCGTGGCGTAGTTATCAAGATTAGCGGCCATCAGGAGAAGAAGCGCTTCACAGTTCGCAAGATGTCAGGTACCGTAGGTGTAGAGCGTATCTTCCCTCTGGAGTCTCCTAACATTGAGAGCATCGAAGTGAACAAGGTTGGTAAGGTTCGTCGCGCTAAGCTTTACTATCTGCGCAAGCTCACTGGTAAGGCTGCCCGTATTAAGGAGAAGCGTAGCGGTATTGCTGGTAAGGAGTAATCCTTCGTTAAAGCATAAAAAAGAGACACTCACTGATTGGGTGTCTCTTTTTTCTTGTCCATGCTCTTCTCCTCGCGATGATGACCACCATAAACGGTCTCACCACCAAGGTCGCCATGCATTGTCTCTTGGAACGAGTCCCAGTCCTGAAAGCCAGCCAACATGGATAAGCGATCCAACGTCTTACGGTTGGGCTTCTTCAACAACTCATGCTCCACAGCCTCCATCAGTTTGCGAAGCGCATGTCTCTTTTTCTCCATAACGGTTGCAAAATTACACATTTTTTTTGTACCTTTGCAGGCAGAAACAAAATAATTGCTAAAAAAATGAAAGAATTACAGCTGAAGTACGGATGCAATCCCAACCAGAAGCCCTCTCGTATCTTTATGACAGAGGGCGAATTACCCATCGAAGTGATTAACGGACGCCCTGGCTACATCAATTTCCTTGATGCACTGAACGCTTGGCAGTTGGTAAAGGAGCTGAAAGAGGCTACTGGTCTGCCCGCAGCTGCCTCGTTCAAGCATGTCAGCCCTGCAGGTGCTGCTGTAGGTCTGCCCCTGAGCGACACCCTGAAGAAGATTTATTTCGTGGATGATATAAAGGGACTGGACGAGAGCGCTATTGCCTGTGCTTATGCCAGAGCACGTGGTGCCGACCGCATGTCGAGCTATGGCGACTTTGTAGCACTGAGCGACACTTGCGATGCCACTACCGCCCTGCTCTTGAAGCGTGAGGTAAGCGATGGTGTGATTGCTCCCGACTTTACCGCTGAGGCCATCGAGATTCTGAAGGACAAGCGCAAGGGTACTTACAACGTCATCAAGATTGACCCTACCTACAAGCCCGAGCCCATTGAACGTAAGCAGTGCTTTGGTGTGACTTTCGAACAGGGACGTAACGAAATCAAGTTGGACGATCCTGCTTTGTTCGAGAACATCCCCACCCAAAACAAGACCTTTACTGCAGAGGCAAAGCGCGACCTGATTATCGCTCTGATTACGTTGAAATATACACAGTCTAACTCAGTTTGCTATGTCAAGGACGGTCAGGCCATTGGTATCGGTGCTGGTCAGCAGAGTCGTATCCACTGCACCCGTCTGGCAGGAAACAAGGCAGATATCTGGTGGTTGCGCCAGCATCCGAAGGTGATGGCTCTGCCTTTTAAGGAGGGCATCCGTCGTGCGGATCGTGACAACACTATTGATGTTTATATCTCTGAGGACGAGCACGATGACGTATTGCGTGATGGTGCTTGGCAGCAGTTCTTCACCAAGCAGCCTGAGGTGCTGACATTGGCAGAGAAGAAAGAGTGGATTGCCAAGAACACGAAGGTGGCGCTGGGTTCTGATGCCTTCTTCCCCTTTGGCGATAACATTGAGCGTGCCCACAAGAGCGGTGTAGAGTTCATCGCCCAGGCTGGTGGCTCTGTTCGCGACGATCATGTCATCATGACTTGCGACAAATACGGTATTGCAATGACATTCACTGGCGTTCGCCTTTTCCATCATTAATTCCAAATGAGGAATGAGAAATGAAAGAAATGAGAAATGTAAATGAAAAATGAATAAATGAGCAAAGAGGAAGACTTTCAGAGTATTCTGGAGAATGGCATTTCCTTCGGTCGTGGTGGTGGTCCTCGTAAAGAGGAAGATAAGGTAAAGACCAAGGCCAAAAAGAAAAAGTATATCACTGGTGCTCACGGTAGTGGCTCTGCGCGACAGAAGGCCAAATACCGTGAGCAACGGGCAAACCGACATAAAAAGTGAAAAGTGAAAAACGAAAAGTGAAAAGTGAATAGTAAAAAGCAAAACTACTTACGATATGAAGAAAACTCTACTCCTAACCCTTTGTTGTATCCTTTCCATAGCAGCTTCCGCCCAGACGAAATACGTGGGTGGTGATATTTCGTTACTTACGAAATACGAAACGAATGGGGCTAAATATTACGATTTCAACGGTAATAGCATTACAGATGTACTGGCATTCCTAAAGAATCAGGGGCTAAACTCCATGCGTGTTCGCCTGTTCGTTGACCCTAATAACGCTACCAAAGCGGAAAAAGGACAAGGTGTGTGTCAAAATCTTGAGTTCGTAAAGACACTTGGCAAGATAATCAAGGATGCAGGACTTTCCTTTATGCTTGACTTCCACTACAGCGACACATGGGCTGACCCTGGAAAGCAATGGACACCGAAGAATTGGGAGACGCTGACTGACGACCAGCTATATGACAAAATCTACGAATACACAAAAGACTGTCTGCAAACACTGAAAGATGCAGGGGCAACTCCCGATTTAATCCAGACTGGTAACGAAATCAGCTACGGAATGCTTTATGGAAAAGGTATTATCGAAGAGGATGTCTACGATGGAAATAACAGATACACAACCTATAAAGAAAGTGACCCTTCGTATAAGAAAGTATACGCAGGAGAAACGGCTAACTGGGCACGTTTTATCAGTCTTCTAAAACAAGCAGGTAAAGCCTGTAGGGAGATATGCCCGAATGCAAAAATTATTCTCCATACCGAGCGTGTTCCTAATACAAGCTATCTAAATACTTATTATAGTTTATTGAAGAATGAGGGTATTGACTTCGACATCATTGGACTTAGTTACTATCCGTACCATCACGGTCCCCTCACTAATCTGAATAATGCACTGAACATTCTTGAAACGAACTTTGACAAAGACATCATGATTGTCGAGACAGGATATTATCATGCCTACTACCCTACTAAAGATGTAAAATACCCCAAAACCTCGTTCCCAACATGGCCCGATACAGAGGCTGGACAACTACAATTCACCAAAGACCTGATAGAACAACTTAACAACCACACGAAAGTCAAAGGTCTTTATTGGTGGTTCCTCGAAGCAAATGAATACGGACTGGACTGGAATACAAAGCGTGTTACTGACGATTGGTATAATGCGAGTCTTTTTGACAACAGCACAGGTAAGGCTATGTCAGCCATTGCCGAACTCAAGAGCTTCCTTGGTGATCCTAGTGGCATTGAAACCATTAACCGCGAACCATTAACCGTGAACCAGCATGCTTGGTACACGCTGGATGGACGCAAACTTAATGGCGCGCCCAACCAAAGAGGAATCTACATCCACAACGGAAAGAAGATGGTAGTGAGATAAATCGGACAAGGGTATCTTTGTACTTATTAATATTGGAATCATGTTGG
>Ga0247610_10006173_pt1 | contig 12510 bp, 11 predicted proteins | sample 174DNAGHGhighgp2_FD_193483 | JGI IMG/M metagenome (GOLD analysis project Ga0247610, IMG submission 193483) | Sheep rumen microbial communities from Palmerston North, Manawatu-Wanganui, New Zealand - 1742 DNA GHGhigh gp2 | ecosystem: Host-associated > Mammals > Digestive system > Stomach > Rumen...
CATAATTTCTATACTTCGTTATTACATTTGTAATAACGAAAAGAATGGGACGGCATTGTGGGTAATGCATTCATTTAGCCTTATTTAGCCTTTCGGTTGGAATTCGAAAAAAGTAAAAATCGAATTCGAAAACAAGAATAGAGACCTCTGTGTGATTGGACATAGATGCCAGCTCTCATTTATGCAATACCATAATTTTGACTGGTGGTTCGGGACGATTGGAGCGAATTGGCGTTTCCAAAAGGGGTAATAATTATTTCCATCTGCAATAAAATGAAAAAAAATCATTAAAACATCAAACACTGCACAATAATTCTAATATATCTACGTTTATATTGTTGTTTCATAGTATATAGAGATAAAGATATGACTGAAAATAAAGACCTAAACCGGTTAAAGGTTATTCTGGCGGAAAAAAAGAAGACAAATCTTTGGCTTTCCAAAGAATTGGGATGTGCCCCGACAACGGTGTCAAAATGGTGTACAAACACCTCTCAACCTCCATTGGAAATGTTGATGAAGATTTCCAAACTTCTCGACGTAGAACTATCAGAGTTGGTCAGGTTTGAAGAATTGGAGAATAAAGCCAAATAAATAAGGCTTTCTTTCAATTAGGATTATTCTTTAATAATATGAGTACCAAATCTTCCCAATAATGAAGCCAATGATAAAATATAGAGGGGGAAAATCAAGAGAGATTCCCAATATAACGAAACATATACCTGATTATAGCGGTAGGTACATAGAGCCTTTCCTTGGTGGGGGTGCTGTTTTTTTTCATTTGGAGCCAAAGCAAGCCATAATCAATGATATCAATACTCCTTTGATGGTTTTTTATGAAGGAGTAAGAAATCGTTTCAAAGATTTACGACAAGAGCTGGATTCTATTGAAAAAACTTATACCAAAAATAGGGACACTTTTGATATGCTTAAAGCCTTACACCCGAATGAACGTGTGACTGATAACAACGAAGCATTATATTATAGTATCCGAGATATGTATAATAATCTGACTGATAAACGGTATTCGGATGCACTATTGTATTATTTCATAAATAAGACCTCCTACTCTGGTATGATTCGATATAATGCAAGAGGAGAATTTAACGTTCCATTCGGAAGATACCGAAGTATAAATACAAATCTAATCACAGAAAAACATTCGGCATTACTTCAACGGGCGGAACTATATAATGTGGATTATTCAGATATTCTTGACAAGTGTGAGCAAAATGACTTTGTTTTCTTAGACCCACCATACGACTGCACCTTTTCAGATTATGGGAATGAAGAATATCGAGACGGATTTAATGAAGCTAACCATAGAAAGTTAGCACAAGATTTCAGGAATATCGGTTGCAAGGCTATGATGGTTATAGGCAGCACCCCGTTGATTGATGAATTGTATCACGGTATGGTAATTGAAAAATATGACAAGCAATATGCTGTCAATATAAGGAATAGGTTCAAATCAACGAGTAGTCATTTAATAATTACAAACTATAATTAATCCAAGGTATGGACTCAAAAACGAGAATAAAGAATTACATAAAAAACAACTTCCCAGAATGGGAGAAAGTTGATTTTTCAGAATTTGATGAAGTTGTTGATTTTGATAAAGATTATAGCGAATTATATCGAATCAATAACGAGGAGGTTATACTTATTTCATACACAAATATTAGTATTACTGGGTCAGACCGACCCAAACCCCAACTCAGAGTCTTTCTGGATGAGTACAAAAAGCCATTCTACTTTGCAAAGAAACATCAGTTACGTTTTTATTTGTTTTCCATCTTCACAAAAGAAGATGAGATGGCGAGAGGACTGAATAATTTCAATCCGAAAGACTACATAATATCCATAGAAACCAACCTTGATAGTGAAGGGTCTAGGAGAGATTTAAGAAGCATCTATGATTATGCTGATACTAAACTTAACGGAAAAAAATTTCTTAAATGTTCCCGTTCTAATTACAAAGCAGATATAAATCAAGCCTCATTTATCTATATAGGGTCGATTGACAGTCCTGAAAAAACGACATTTGAGAACTTTATAAATATTTTTGACTCAAGACCATATCTTAATTCAACAAGTAGTGGTTTAAAAGTTGTAAGTACAATAGAACACGTTCCTTTGACGGACACACCCTACTTCCCGTTTCTTACAGCTCTCCGAACAAAACCTTTCCTACTTCTTGCAGGCATCTCGGGAACAGGTAAAAGTCAGAAGGTTCAGGAATTGGCTTTTATGTCGTGTCCCGAAGAGTTGAGAGAAGAAAACAGTACGACTCCTGGCAATTATTGTCTCGTGGAGGTAAAACCCAACTGGCACGACTCCACCGAACTGCTCGGTTATTACAGTGCATTGTCCGGACGTTACGAACTTACAGATTTCATCAGATTTACATACAAGGCACTGATGAACCACAACACCCCGTTCTTCCTCTGTCTTGACGAAATGAACCTAGCACCAGTTGAACAATACTTTGCAGAGTATTTGAGTGTATTGGAGACAAGGAAACGGGTGATTGTTGATGGTAAAGTAAGGATTCAAACAGAGCCTTTGCTAACCAAAGATAAGTTCAGCAACTGCAGACTTAACGAAAGGGTTCCCAAACAGACCACTGGTTACACGCTCGATGGTGATGAGTACGATGAAAAACCGTTGTATTCTCCTGACGATGCAGAGATTATTGCATATCTGAAAAATAACGGACTGCACCTACCAGACAACCTTTTCGTCATAGGAACCGTCAATATGGACGACACCACACATCAGTTCTCCCGAAAGGTTATCGACCGAGCCTTCACCATTGAGATGAATGGTGGAAAGATGGATGAAATGTTCTCGACGGAGAGTCGGAACAATCTTGAATATCGAGCAAAACCACTGCCACTTTCTGCCTTTAAGTCCGAGTTTGTGAGGGCATACGAAGTGTTGGAGGATGACCATTTTGCAAAGTATGCAGACACAATAACAACTGAAATACCCAAATTGCTTGGCAATTCTGATGGAACAGCAAAAAAGGATAGCATTAACGGCATCTTGAATGGCACACCATTCCGTGTAAGTTATCGTGTGCAAAACGAATTGGTTCTTTATTTGAGTGTCCTGATTGAAAATGCCGGTTTCCCCGATAACATTGAGTCTTTGATTGGAGAAGCGACACTTGCCATACTGATGGAGAAAGTGCTGCCCCGTATTCAGGGAGAACAAAAGCAACTTGAAACCAAAGGTAAGGATGGAAAGGCTAGCAATGTCTTGAAAGATATGATAACCTTTGTAGAGGGTCATTTTAAACCATCCGACGGAACAACTTCTGAAATCTACGACAAGGTAATCAAGAAACTTGACGAGATGGATGGCAAGTTAAGTGGATATTACACAAACTTCTTCTAATCGGAGACAATGGAACTGCTGCAATACAAATACAAGGATGCCTACACGTTTCAGGTAAGCAGTACCGACATTGAGACATCGTGGCGAAAGTTCAAGGTGAGAGCACGGCAACTCCCCCCTGAACACTATTGCAGTTATGGTATGCACGAGGAGGGCGTGTTGAAGGTATGGAATGCAGACACACACCAATTGGAGGAGATTGAGAAATCCGAATGGGCATCGGCACGTCCGGTGTTCTTCGAAGACCACAAATATACCCTTTCTTTGACATTCTTTGACGCTCAAGATGAACCACGTATCATCCATCCGAACAAAGAGGTGGAGCAGATGTTCAACTGTGTCCAGCTGGCATCCGGGGAATATCTTATAAATAGCAATATTGATTTCCTTAATCAACCAGGACACTTTGCCTTGGAATTTGCATACAAAAATGTTGCAGGCAAACACATCCGACACAAAGTGGAGTTTGATGTCCTGTCCCCGAAACTGGACACAAAACACGACTTGGATATCATCATACAGCAAATACGGCAGGAGTATGGAGACTTGGTGTTCCGATATCTGACACTGACGTTCCAGCAATTTGAAATGGGGCGGGAGGCCAACAACGAACTGATATGGTTGTCGGTATTCAAACAGATTGTAGACAACTACATTCAAGCAGTGCGGTTCATTCTGCATCAGCCCCATAACAAAGTGCAAGAGTTGGAAGAATATCGCCGTGCTGAACGTATCAAGGAATGGAATCCAATGATTGCAGAGAGGTTTGTGAATGACCGACTGAATGACGAACAGAAAGCTCTGCACACCTATTATCGAACCCAACGGGTAGAATCGACTCTTGACACAAGGGAAAACAGGTTTGTAAAATACACGTTGGAAAGAATAACGGAAAGGTTGTCTCTTTTGGTAAAACGACTTTCCGAAGGAACATCCGAGAATGAAATTCAACTGTTGAAGGACAAACAATCAGAACTCGAAGTTCTGAAACACAACTCGTTTTTCAGGGGTATCGGTTTGTTTGACGGATTCCGACAGCAAAGTATGGTGCTGCAACAGAGAAGTGGATACTCACAGGTATATCGGTACTGGATAATGTTGCAGAATGGTCTCGACCTGATTCAAGGAGACACATCAGTCGGTGTCCAACCTATTTGGAAACTCTATGAACTTTGGTGTTTCTTGAAAGTAAAGAGACTTGTCTGTAAGGTTCTCGGGATTGACCCACAGAACAAGGAGCACATCCAGAAATACATTCACGAAGACACACACAATGCCTTTGACCTATTTGACGGCGGTTCTCTCTCGGGAAACATCACATACGTAAATCCTCAGAACGAGGACTTGGTGGAAATTGGATACCAATACTCGTTCAACAGAAAGTCCCGTGAAGACGATATGAGGTCGGCGACGACCGAACAGAAACCGGACATTGTGATGCACATCCACAAACACGAGCGTGACATTACATTGACATATCTATACGATGCCAAGTACCGAGTTAGAGGTGATGGTGACGAGCAAGTGAGTACGGTGGTTGATGAACCTGTTGCCGAAACATTGGATGCAATGCACCATTATAGAGATGCCATCTATTATGGTAAGAAAGGAGAACCGAGATTTTCAAAAGAGATTATCGGGGGGTACATCCTATTCCCCGGCAGAATGGACGAGCATAAGATGTTGGAGACCATTCAGAATGGAAGTGACGACATCCCATATTATCTTAGATCGATTGAGGAGGTCAATATTGGTGCATATCCATTGCTGCCAAATGATGACAGCGGTGTTCTGCTTGAAAACCATCTACGAAAGGTGTTGTTGGACGAAAGTATTATTGAGCAGCTGCAAGATAGTGTTCCCCAACGTGGATTGTATTATACCGACACGAAACCAAAGTCCATCGAGAGCAGAAACGTATTCACAGTTTATTTAAGGCTATCTGATGCAGACTATGAAGCATTCCTAAATCACACTGCAAGGAAGTATGCCATAGAGAAACTTCCCACAGTGAATATTCTAGAAGCACGGTATCTGCTGCCGATGGTGGTAGGTAAAATTGACGGATATTATGAGATTAAAGGTCTTGCTATCGAGGATGGGAAAATTGTTTTCAAACTAGGGAATTTCCTCGCCCTCGGAGAACGTTGGTCGAAGAATATCAGTCAAAATATGAGACACGGGGAACTGATTACTATGGAGAATGTCCATAAACTATATGCAATGCAATAAAAAAAGATATTAGTAGATAAAATGAAAAACGTGCCTTGTTGAAAAAAATTAACGGAGTAAAATGGTTATTATGGATAGAATATTTGCATATACTGATGAATCAGGAAATAGTGGATGGGATTTTGAAAAGCCAAATGTGTCCTCACATTTTGTTATAGCATCAATAATCGTGAAAGAAAGCGAACTATCCACTTTGATGAATAGTCTCGAAAGTATTAGGCAACAGTATTTTGGGAATGGCGAGATGAAGTCAAGTTCTATAGGAAAAAGTATAGATAAAAGAAGACAAGTTCTTAGTCAATTATCCAATCTGCCATTCTCTATTTTTGCTGTTGTTTATGACAAACGGAAAATGATTAATTACAAAGGATTACGTTACAAACCTTCATTTTATAAGTTCTTAAACAACATTGTTCATAAAGAATTAAGAAGGGCGTTTGCAAATGTTGTTGTGATGGCTGATGAGATAGGTGGTAGTGAATATATGAAGAGTTTTTCATCATACTTCAGGGAAAAATCAGACATTCCTACACTCTTCGGAGATGCAAGTTTTTACTTTAACAAAAGTGATAACAACGTATGTGTTCAGTTGGCGGATATCATTGCTGGAACAATCGCCCGTAAGTATGATGAATTATACAAGAAAGAAACCGTCACAGATTTCATTCCTATTATCAAATCAAAGATAACCAGAATTCAACTATATCCTCAAACTTACGAGAATTACCAAATTGAAAACAGTGCCATAGCACAAGGTTACGACAGAGATATTGCCAATATTTGTTTGAAGCAAGCCGTCGAGTTTGTTGAGCGGAACAAGGATTCAAAATCTCCTGATGTTCAAGCTCAAATTGTAGTCCTTGATTATTTGTTGTTCAGATTCCTCAATAACGATTTAAGGAAGTATATACCTACAAAAGAACTACAAAGTCAATTGTCGGCAACCACCTATGGCAATGTCTCCACGCAAACATTTAGGAATAAAATTATTGCTAAATTACGAGACGAAGGAGTTATTATTGCAAGTTCCTCGAATGGATATAAAATACCATCCAAAGAGAGTGAGTTGTTTGATTTCGTAAATCACGGCACGACAATTATTTATCCAATGATAGCAAGGTTGAGAAAATGTCGGGATTTGATAAAATTGGGTACAACAAATGGGTTGGATTTGTTTGAACACATTGAGAACGAAGATTTAAAAAGTGTATTAGAACATCAATAAGATGAACGAGAATAAAATAAAAGAAATACGACTGAAAGGCGAGTGTGTGACTTTGGAATGCAAACGAGCTAAATCCGAGATGCCGAAGTCTGTGTGGGAGACATACTCTGCATTTGCCAACGCTGTATGTGGTGTGATAATTGACAACAACTAGATTAAATGTGATATGAAGAAATATACCAAAATAAGTGTCCAATGGTTCTACAGTCTTCTAGAACGGGGAGAGTGTGATATTGTGGATTTCAAAGAGCAGTTGGAAGACAAGAAAGTGTTTGGCAAGGCGCTGAAGAACTTCGCACCTAAATACGACGAGATGGCTCGTGACGTGGTGGCATTTTCTAACCTGAAAGGAGGGTTCCTTTTTGTGGGTATTGTCGATGAAACGAAAGAGGTGAATGAGACCTTTGTGTATGAAGACAAGAAGATTTTCGAGTTGATAAAACAGGTACAAGACAGGACCACCCCAACCATCACACTCATCCCACATCGAATACGGGTTAATGGAACAGACCTTTTGGTGTTGGAGATACCTTTTTCGACACAGATGCACCGGACATCCAAAGGAGAATATCTCATCAGGTGTAATGATGGTAATCGTCCTATTGAACCTCACGAGATAGCCACTATTCAAGCAGAGAAAGGCCTTATTGTTTATGACCAGAAGACTTGGGACGTTTCGGGAGAATGGATGGATGAGGGGCGTTTGCATACACTACGTGGTTTGATTGAGACCAAAAACAATGAGAGTCCATATCTGGACAAGGCTGATGAAGACTTGCTGGATTCACTTGGGATGGTCAAGGAAGATGGAGGTAAAGTAAAACCCACCACCACTGGCATTCTCTTTGTGGGTAATGACAAAGCACTCCGAGAACTGCCCTACTACGAGGTGAAGTACATCCACTATTTTTCCGATGGTACATATAAACCATACGAGTATACGGGAAACATCATTGAAGTTGCACATAATTGTTTCACTCAACTGAAAGCTGAAATCCGACAGAAGGAATACATCTTCGGGCTGTTTCGTGAATATGTAGAAGATTATTCAGAGATTGTTATTAGAGAACTGCTCATCAATGCGTTGGCGCATCGGGATATAAGCCGTCAGCAAATTATTGAAATTCGGAAATATGATGATGGTGGATATCTCGAAATCGAGAGTCCTGGCAGGTTCCCCGAAGGTGTGACGGTGGAAAATTATCTACGAAAGACCAACCCTCGAAACCCAAATGTGATGGATATTTTACGGGAGATAGGTTTGGCGGAGAAAGCCGGTAGCGGTTTTGACAAGATATTCACTGACTTATTAAAGAAAGGGAAACAGTTGCCAGAACCAGAGGAGACCGACACCTCGGTTATCTTTCGGATAAAGGCAGAAGTTTCAAGTGAAAAACTGATAGAGCTGTCTCTTCTTTACGAGAATCAAACTGGGAAGTCTCTCAAACTCGACCAACTGTTTGTACTGTCTGAAATTGTGAGACGTGGAAAAGTGAAGTTGTCTGAATTGTCAGAATCACCAAATATCAGTTCGTACCGTTTGCACACAATCTTGGACAGCCTTCAGAATTTGGAGTTTATAGAACCCACGGGGAAGACATCCGGAATGTCGTATATTCTCCATATCACAAAGCGAAAAAGCACAGGCGACAAGGTGGAGTATGTGATGCAAAAGAAACAAGAGAAAGCTCGCCAAAAAGAAGCGATACTACGTTACATTGACGAGATTGGCAAAATCAACAATCCGGAAGCCAGAGCTCTACTTAAACTTTCAGATAAGGATGCTTCCCTCGTTTCCAAATTATTCAAAAGTATGTTAGGAAATGAGATAATGATTGTGGAGAAAAAGGGTAATAATAACATCTATTATGGAAGGAAAAAATGATGTTTCATTTTAAAAGTCGTTTCCATTTTCTGTAAAGTCGTTTCCATTTTGCAAGAGGAAACGAGATTAATAATCATATGCAATATGCTTATAACAAGTGCCTTATCTGTTATTCGCCGAAACAAAGTCATTTCCGAAGTCGTTTCCAAACAAACAATCCAACCTATATAATACAAACGGATGGCTATACCATCCCGAAGTCGGTCCAGATGAGAACGTGTTAGAATACAAATGAGATATGTCCAAAATCCACATAATACCAAGTGAGTTTAATCGAGAGCTCGAACTGCAGCTTGCCTACTCCATCAAGGCGGGTTTCCCCTCCCCTGCAGAAGACTACCAGCACGAGACATTGGATTTCAATAGAGACCTAATTAAACATCCCGAAGCAACTTTCTATGGTCGTGTCGATGGGGACAGTATGATTGATGCCGGTATCAACGACGGAGACATTGCCATCATTGACCGTAGTGTCGAGGCATCAGACGGAGATGTGATAGTTGCTTTCGTCAATAACGAATTTACCATCAAGTTTCTTGACCTCACCCATAAGTCGGAAGGATACATAGAACTACGTCCTGCCAACAAGAAATACCATCCCATCCGTATCAACGACAGTGATGACTTTGAAGTGTGGGGAGTAGTGGTCTGGACCATCCGAAACTGGAAGAAATGACCTATGTACGGCATCATTGACTGTGATAACTGCTACGTCTCGTGTGAGAGGGTTTTCCGTCCTGATTTGAACGGGAAACCCGTCGTTGTATTAAGCAACAACGATGGATGTATAGTTGCACGGTCTAACGAGGCAAAGAAACTTGGTATTAAGGCAGGACTTCCCTATTTCAAACTTCAAGAGCAGTTCCCCGACCAGAAGATTGCCGTCTTCTCGTCCAATTACGAACTATACGGAGAATTGACAGGTCGTGTCGTTGAGATTATCCGACAAGAAGCACCACAATACTTCCGATACAGCATAGATGAGTGTTTCGTATATCTCAATGGTATGGAACACATCGACCTCAAACAATGGGGTGAGAACTTGCATAAACGTATCAAAAAGTCCGTTGGAGTTCCTGTCTCTATCGGTCTTGCACCGAACAAGACACTTGCAAAGATGGCGAGTCATTTTGCAAAGAAACACTCGGGATACCGACACTGCTGCTTGATTGACTCTGATGAGAAGAGAATAAAGGCATTGAAACTTTATCCAGTTGATGATGTATGGGGCATAGGTAGAAGATATGCCGCCAAACTTGAATCTCTCGGAATACACACTGCATACGAGTTTGCCTCGATGTCCAAAGAGGCATTGAATGCCACGTTCAATAACGTGGTGATATATCGGACTTGGGCAGAGTTAAATGGAGAGGATTGTGTTCCCAATGAGGCAATGGCAAAGAAAAAGAGCATCTGCACGAGTCGAAGTTTTAACGGTATGATTTCCGATTTGGAGACAATCAAGATACACGTTGCAAACTATGCTGCCCGATGTGCAGAGAAACTCCGGCAACAGAACACGGTGGCATCCATCGTCGGAGTTTTCCTGAACACAAACTACTTTAGGGACGATTTGCCCCAATATTGGCAGTTTAAGGAGATTTCTCTACCCACCGCCTCCAATTCCACCACCACGATAGTAAAATCCGCCCACGGGGTCTTAAATGAGATTTACAAGGAGGGTTATCAGTACAAGAAAGCAGGTGTGATTGTGATGGGCATTGCTCCGACATCACCCATCCAACTTAATCTCTTTGACATCAACGCCGAAAGATTCGAAAAGTTGAAGTCTCTTGATAAGGTTATTGACCGAATAAACAAAGTGAATGGAACAGAGACTGTAATCCTTGCTGCCCAGCAATACCGACAGAAGAACGAGCAAGGGAAATCTGATGTCTTTGCAAATGCCATCAAACACGATTTTAGAAGCAAGAACCCCACTACACGGTGGAGTGATATTATAAGATTGAAGTAATTATGACAACATACTACCACGGTACCACAGCATTATTTGACCACTTCGACATCTCCCATCTGTTCGAGGGTGATGGGAAGTGCAAGTTTGGTGTCGGTATATATGCCACCTCTGTGTATAGAACAGCAGTCGTATATGCCAAAAAAGGAAAAGGTGATACACCTTACGTCTATACCATTGAAGTCCCCGACCTGACGGACGAGAACCATATTGTATCAGCAAAACCCGTCCATCCGTCCATCATAAGCAAGACCGAAGAGAAACTTGGTCCATTGCCCGAAGAGGTAAAACAAGTCGGCAAGTATTTCCGGAAATATGTCGGGAATCTGCTGCTTGGAAACAAGGAAACTGTAAAGAAGATGATGGACAAATTGAGTCTTGAAGGTGAGATTACTGTGTCCAAGTTCCTGAACTCCATTGGAGTTCTGTTCCTTGTCTGGCCCAATGCCCAAACCAATCCCGACAACGGTGAGATAAATGTGGCAATCCTTGATGACAGTATCATAAAAATAGTCGATGTAAAACCAGTTGAGATATGAGTTCAAGTTCCGGCATTTTTGAGTTCATCAAGGAATACTATCCCGAATACATAGGAGACCAAGAATACCCTATCTCTAAATCCGTTTTCTTTCACAAAAAGATGGATGACCATTGGATATTGTCCAATATGGCGGCAGCACCACTTGTCGTGAATGGAATCCGTTTCAAGAACAGCGAGCATCTGTTTCAGGTGATGAAATTCGCCACCGAAGAATCTGTTTCAGCGGTATATCACTCCCATTCTCCCAAGATGACCGCCAAGCACTATCAAAAGTTGGGCGGTCATAGGCGTGATGATTGGGGACAAAGGATAATCGACGTGATGAAGTATTGTCTCCAACAGAAGTATGACCAATGTCCGAAATTCCGAGAGGAACTGGATAGGACAAAAGGATTCTACATCGTGGAGTTGCAGGACAGAAAGACTGTCACCGACTCATCCAGACCGAATGGATGGGGTGTCAAGACCAAAGGAGAACTATACGTCGGTCCCAACATTATGGGAAGACTTCTGATGGAACTACGAGACAATGGGAGACTTGATTATAATCTGCCTGATGATTATTTCGAATTCCACAAAACAATTCTGAATCCGACGGTGTAAGAGTTTTGGGGTTGAACCAATGTTCTGTCCAAGGATGATATGGACACGATGGACAAAAAGATATGGTAAAAAATGAATAATCAAACTAACGATGAATACTGAAAAGCACTTAACATTACCAAGAGAAATCTACAATATCTCTGACGGTCAGATAGTAATCGTTGCCTCCAAACAAACTGTAGACAGGGTTGATTTGAGAGCGGCGAACATAATAATGAGAGTCTGTGATAGACTTCAACTATCCAAGCCTCAAATCTTGTTCTCTTATTCAGATATCAGCGATTATCAACATAAGATATTCGCTAAACCCATACAGATGATGAACTCAGATTGTGTATGGATGTATTCCGCTTACCATATCAAGGCATTTATTGAAACATACTTTAACCTTTCCGTTGAGGATATAGTCAAAGCCCTTTACTTGAAGAAGAGTACTTGGACCAGTCGTCAGCCTACCCTTATTCACATAAGTGATGAAGACAGGCGTAAAGTTAGGTTTAAGGAAACGGAGGACTCCATCAGAAGAATACAGGATTTGGAGGATTACGCTGATGACCCGTCTTTCGCTGACTTGACTCACTCCATTGAGTTCCTCTCTTATAAAGCACCCACCAAGGAGAAGACGATAAAAGATTTGGAGAAGATAT
>Ga0247610_10006176_pt1 | contig 12507 bp, 16 predicted proteins | sample 174DNAGHGhighgp2_FD_193483 | JGI IMG/M metagenome (GOLD analysis project Ga0247610, IMG submission 193483) | Sheep rumen microbial communities from Palmerston North, Manawatu-Wanganui, New Zealand - 1742 DNA GHGhigh gp2 | ecosystem: Host-associated > Mammals > Digestive system > Stomach > Rumen...
TGAAGAGTATCTTATTTATCGTCATTGTATTCTTTATCGTGACGTAGCTAAGGATATTTCTTTGATTAATTCAGATGCTTCTCTTAGATTCTATATCCGTGATGAAAATAAAGAAGCAGAGCGTGCTAAGAGACTTGTTGATGAACGTCGTAAAGCTATGCGTAACTTCCTTGCACTTGAGGCTAGTGACAAGAAACGTAATGCTGTTTACATTCAAATGATTGTTAATAATAACGGCAATGTTGGTGAAGCTATGCTTAAGTCTGCAGACGAACAAGTTTCTGCTCTTATGTCTTTCCTTAATGAAAATCCTGATAAGTTCAACAACTTGTTTGAGGATAAGAATGTTGAAATGAAGGCATTTATCGAAAGTCTTATTTCTAGAGGTGAGCTTATACGTCCAGAATACAATCAACAGATTTCTACAGCTGATGGTACATTTATTGGTAGTAATATGAATGAGGCTGTTGCTTATTTCAATAATCCTAACAACAAATCTGTACTTGAGGCAATGCAGAACAAATATAAGTTATTCTAAATATTCTGAGTTATGACAATAGCGGAAATGCACGTATGGTTTAGACAATATGCTACTCAAATGGGTATGCAGAATGTTCGTGCAATCCTTCCCGAACAGATTGACACCCTCATCAATACGGCTACTGTAGATACCGTAGATGAGGTGGTCAATCGTAATGTTGGAACAACTAACGATAGAATCATTACGGATAACGCTAAACTATCTAATATAAATGCACTTCGCACATTATACAAAGTAAAGACGTATACTGTTCCTAACGGAGGTACTGTTAATTCTTACAAAGACACTCCTCTTGTTTTGCAAACCGATACTATACTTGGCGATGCTAAAGCATTATATCTTGTTGACTTCTCTATTAGATACACTAATGACTCAGTAAGTCCTGCTACTACAACAAGATTGTTCCCTATTCGTATTATAGACGATGCTTATCTTGCTGACGTTCTTAATGATTGGGTACTTTCTCCTCGTATGCGTACTCCAGTAATGGTAGTATATGCTAAAGAAGGTTCTGTAGAAGCTAGTACATTAGAAATCTATTTAGGTGAGAATGATGCTACAGGTATAGCTAATTTAGCCAATACATTAAAGGTTAAAGATATTAGAATGTCTTATATTAAGAAACCTAATCAAGTTAAGTATTTAACTGATATTGGTGGAGTTAATGTAGATTCTGATCTTCCTGAGCAACTTCAAATTCCTATGCTTAAGCACGCAGTCGACCTTTATAGAGTTTCTATCCAAGGTTCTCTGTATGCTAATCAACAGAATGCTCAACAAAATCAACAAGAGCTTGTTAGAAATAATGCTCGTCCTGATAATGATGGTTATCAATCTTAAATTAATTTTATAACAAATGAAACAGTTACTTATTGTAAATAGTGCTAAGGCTGTCAAGACTGGTGTTGCAGATGACTTGACTGTTCTTGATGCAGGTCAGATTGGTTTCTTCAATCTGAGTCCTGATGCTTCAGGTGCTAACGAAGGTAAAGTTACATTCTTCAATACAAAGCCTACTGAGAACTTTGGTATTGCTTTGGGTAGAGGTGCTAATGTTCCAGCTTTCGTAATTCCTGAGGTAGATATTAATACCCTTAACGTTAACTTCGCTGCTCCTGCTGCTGGTACAAAGTTCAAGGGTGAGATTACTATTCCTGCTCCTGCAGAAGGTGATGATTTCACTCTGACTATTGTTAAGAAGGGTACTGTTCCTGGAGAACGTTATCAGTGGAATGTTACTGATACTCGTCGTGTTGGTAAGTCTATGTCTGCTGCTGATATGGCTAAGTCTCTTGGCGATCAACTTCAGGCTATTGCTGATGCAGGTTCTCTCAACATCACAGTTACTGTAGCTTCTGCTAAGATTACAGTTGACGGTATTAATGTTGGTGAGCAGTTTAATCTTCTAGCTGGCGATGACCTGTTTGGTACAACTGTAACAATTACTGAGGCTAAACCTAACATTGGCGATACAGCTTATATTCAGGATTTGGCTCAGCGTTGTGCTGCAGGTAAAGGCTTTGTATATCTTGACCAGGCTTCTAAGGATATCTATCCTGGTTATCCTGAGGCTGTAGAGCAGATTGCTCAGGCTGATATTGCCACTAAGGGTTACACTGTATTTAATCTTCGTTTCGCTACTAAGCGTATGAGTGGTAAGACTAGTGACGAACAAGTTTGGCAGTATGTACATATTGCAGTACCTACTAACAATGCTAGTTTGGATACTATTAAGGCTATTCTTGAACAGCCTGTCCTGCCTAACGTTCCTGCTGAAGAAGCAAACAATGAAGAGGAGAATCCTTAAGCTAAGTAATCCATCATCTCTTCTACGGGGGAGGTGATGGACTTAATACTTAACATTATGAATGACTTTCAAACAGTAAACGATATTGTTAATGAAAGTGTTCGAAATTCTTCTTATTACACCGTAGCTATTTCAAGTTGTGTGTTTATTCTTTATACTTTGATTGTTCAACTTATTGGATATTTTAAAGGAAAAGCTAAAAACAAACCTCTTATAGAAATGGCTGAGGCTATAAAGGAAAACACTGAAAATGTAGTTAGATTAAATGGTGTTTTAGATAGAACTTTACAAGGTGCAGAGAAAAAGAAAGTTCGTCAATGCGAGAGTGCTATAGATTTAGCTTTTAGAGCTTCACTACTTAGGATTGTTCAAGAAGTTTCTTCTATAATTGCTCACAATAATATTGATAAGAACAGAGAGTTTATCGTTGGTAATATTAACAAACTTGTTAGTAACGAATATTATAGACTATACTCTGCTTTAGCAATTTATGAAATTAATGACGTAAATGTAGCAAGTAGACTAAAAGAAGAATGGATTAAAGAAATAGCTGATAACCTAGTAGATATTATTTACAACGGTCAAGATGCTATGACTAGAATTACTCAAGTTAATAATAGACTTAATGTTTGTGTTAACGAGTATTCAACTTACATTAACAATAAGACATTTAATACATAAGGTTTATGTTATACGATGCCGAAAAGAAACAAGATATGCTAGATACTCTTAATAATAGAGTGTCTAGCATTGTTGATGTTTGTGTGTCACTTATTCAAGAAGGTTATATTCCTAATAAGAATAAATTTAATAAACTTTCTTGGACTACAATTATGATTGGCGCATTTGATAACATCGATGTTCTTTCTGTCGAACAACATAATAAACTTGAAACTTTATACAATAAAGTGATGACATTATGAGTTACAGAAAAGAAGTTACTCCTGAGTATATTTATTTAACTATTCCTGCTGAGTACGTTTGTGTTTATCATCGTATTATGGCTATGCTTGCTGATTATGGTGAGGAAATGCTAAAAGATTGTAAAGCAAATTGTACTGACAAAAATAGTGGAGTTATTGAATGTTTTAATATGTTTAATGCTGCTTGTGCTGCAAGACTTATTGGTCAAGATAAGAAAGCACAACTTATTATTAATTATATTAAAGCTAAGATAAATCAAATATATAAAGGTAAAGACAATTCAACAAGCTATGTATTTCCTATTGATGAGAACGGAAAACTTAAAGCTTTTGTTAGTTGTAATGATAGACCTCGTTTTTGGATTAACGAAGAAGAAGATTTGATGAAACAAAATCAAGGTCTTGGTTTTGAAGAAACTTATTCACTTGATGATGAGAATGGAGAAAATAGTTATGTTTATCCTTTTGATTTTGATTGTGAAGCTTCTTATTCTAATGGAAAGATAACTACAAAACTTGTATTTTATATTGATGGTAAACCTTTGCCTAATTACGAGTATACAAATGTTGAAGTAGATTATTATATTGATGAACATTATGTTCCTAACTTATCTGAATATACTGTGACTAATCCTAGTAGTGTTAAACTCAGAGTTACAGCTTATTATAATGGTGGAACTATGACACATAATTATGTAATTGCAACTTATGAAACTACAGATTGATGATTTAGGATTTGTCAGTATTAATGTAGAGGATTGGGATATTAATCTTCCATTTCCTAGATTAACTCTTACTACTGATTATTCTACTTGGATTACTTACATTAGTCGTAAAGCTGTACCTGCTGGAACTCCAATTACAGATATTAAATATTGGAAACCTATTGGCAGACTTAGAAGTGACCTTGTATTTGATTATGATAAATTTAAACAAGACGTTATTGCTAAACTTGGTGTGTTTGGTGCTATAATTAATGCTCTTGCTAAACGTATTGATGATTTAGAAAATCAAATGCAATCATTCCTTGCTACTGCTAGTGGAGGTGAAGCATTCAGCACAATGTATGGTAATAGTAATGTAATGGGTGTTACTCAGAAAACTCTTACTGAAACTATTAATGGACTTTATCAGCTTATCTTTGATACTCTCGGTATTGAAGTTGGTGATGTACAAATTAGTATTACTCCTGATAGTTTCTTTAGTAATGAAGCTGCTGTTGTAAACATTGCTGCTACTGCTGACTATGGTCTATTTGATTTTGTTAAAGTTTACTTTAATGGAGAAAAAGTAATTGAAGAAACTTCGGTTTCTACTTTCTCAGAAGATAGAACTATCGGTGGAACAACTACTATTAAAGTTGAGGCTCAAGTTCTTGGTAAACTTTATACTTACGAAAAGACTGTTACTATGGCTTCAGATTTGTTTATTGGTGCTGGTGCAACATATCAAGATGTTTATGATCCTCAGTATGCTAGACCTTATGATGGTGATCCTACAGGACAATATACTGTTGAAGTAGCTGAAGGACAACGAATTATTATTATTCTTCCTACTGTTGATGTATCTAAGATTGAACAAATTGAAATGAATGATTTCAATATTCCTATGGATACTACTACTTTTGGAATTTATACAGCTTATACAAGTTTAAATACTTATCAAGCTGGAACTTATACAATTGATATTAATTATTAAAATTGAAAAGATATGAGTAATTCAATAGCTCCAGGTAGTTCGGCTGATGTTAATGTTAGAGTAACTGCTTTAACTACTAATACGAATGTACCTGCTCAATATAAAACGATTATTCTTAAAAAAAATCTTGTTAATGGAGTAAATACTCTTACACAAGAAATGATGTCTGCTCAGAATACTAAATACGTAATTAAATACGATTATGTGCTTAGTGAGAATATTACTGTGCCTGCAAATTGTATTCTTGATTTTGATGGAGGAAGCCTGAAGAATGGTACTTTGATTGGCAACCAGACTAGAATTGATGCTGAAGTAATTAAAATATTTAATACTGATATTTCTCTTGTCGGTACTTGGAATGTTGCAGAAGCATATACTGAGTGGTTTGGGCTTACAGATTACAGTTCTGACTGTTCATCGTATATTAATAAGGCTATACAGGCAGCATATTCCAGCGGGATTAATGTTGTAAGGCTTCAGAATAAGGTTTATAACATTTCAAATCCTATTATCTTAGATCAAAAGGTTAACATAATAGGCTCTGTTCAAAACAACGCATATCAGTCTGATGCTACTGTTGACGGTACAAAACTGTTAGTCAATGCTGACATCAACGGTATTGAAATATCATCAGATAATGGTTATATGTGGGATAGAGTTATTAAGAATATACAGATTGAATCAACTGTAAGTAACAGCCATTCTGGTATTCTTGTATATCCAAGTGATGGGAAAATGCAGATGATAGGATTTATATTTGAAAATATCTGCTGTTCTCATTTCTATTATGGTATCAAAGTTGAAGGTCTTGGGTATTATGGTTTCTCAGGTTGTATATTTAATAGAGTAAGAACAATCTTTAATAAGATTGGTTTTGCAGTTATTACTGAGAAAGGACAAGATAACAGAAGCACATGGATGAATCATAATGAGTTTAACTTCTGTAGTTTTGACTCTAACACTATTGGTGGTATATATATTTATGGCCCGAGTTCTACAGAGAATAACTTCTTTAATTATTGCTCTATTGAGAACAATGGAAAAGATTATAATCCTGAAGATTTATCAGACTTTGCTTATTACGGGTTTGGTATTAGAGTTCATACTATTGTAAAGTATGGAATTGTCTATCTTACTGGTTGCTATATTGAGAATAATTTCCCAAGAAGAGATGGTACTCCGACAAGTAATGAGTATGAGTATGAAAATAAAGTATACCCTAATGATATAGAGACAAAATCTGTTGCTATTATAACAAATAATGGTATATCTGCTACCAAATGTAAGTTTAGCAGGAATGTACTTATATTCTATGGAGATAGTGCTCGTATATCATTATACAGAAATGACTATGCAACTGGTCGTTTTATGGATTACGCAGATATTAGTAATATTACTATCAAGATACTCGGAAAATATGATCTTGTAGCTGGCAATGAAAATTGGTGCTTCCTTTACATTGATGAGATGTGGTATAACGGCACAGGAGATACGAGGTTTAACAGCTTAGTTGATTTTGTCGATTTTGGTGGAACTATTGGACTTAATACTGACAAAGTCAATATATACATCAAATCCCCGTTAAATGATACACCAATATATGTTGGCAGATATAAGAATAGTTTTGCTATACATTTAGGTGGAACATACAAAAAGACAAAGACGAATTTGGGTTTTAACAAGACCTATACCCTTTATGATACTACTATGTTGGATAATATTAATACCAGACTGATAGATAATATATTGGTATGTATTGTACATGGAGCAAACTATTTTACTTACCAAGGTAACAGTATCATAAGAAAACCTATTGTTTTCAAAAGCGCTAATGGAGTGGATAATGATAGTTTGCAGTCTGGTTCATATTATAAAACATTCTATAATGATGTAACTTTTATGAATTTAAAAATTAACAATCTAACAACTGATAGTACATCTCCATTTATAGAGATGAAAGGAGGTTCTGTAGTTACATTTATTGATTGTACTATTAGAAATGCTTCAGCTGTAAGAGAGCTTGTGAAAAGTGACTATCCTGTTACAATTATTTTCAATAACTGTACGTTTACATTCGATGATACTATGTATCATAGTTTTTATTGTACTTATGGAATTTATAATACTGTAAAATACAATAACTGCACTTTCCCTGAAGGGTATACACCTATTGACCTTATAAAGAAAGGAAATACTTCATCGAGACCTGTATTTAGAAATAGAGATTATTATGGTTATGAGTATTATGACACTACTCTTAACAAGCCTATTTGGTGGAATGGTACTAATTGGGTAGATGCAACAGGTACTTCAGTATAAACATTAAACAATTAAAGATATGACAAAGATTACATATATTCCTGGTGAGATAGCCAATGCAGCTATTGACTAGCATGGTAACAGAAAACCTGTTACAAGGACACAGCATATATTTGACGATAATCTTGAAAAGAATCAAGCAGAGATTAATGCAGATATTATTGCAGATATTATTGCAAGGCTTGAAGCTTTGGAAGGTAATACATGATATGTTGTAATAAGTAGGTACAAAAGGCAGTCACTTCGTTGGCTGTCTTTACAAAGTAAAACATTAAATTATAAAGATTATGGAAGATAAAACTTATATGATTCCTCCTATTGGTGGTAAGAGTATTCTTAGAAGTACTGGTGAAGAGGTTGAGATTATCGATGCTGAAATTAAAGAACGTGGTGCTCGTAATAATGAAGATTGGGTTACTTATATCGATTCTGATGGCAAAGAGCATATCAAGGAACATCTTAACCTTCAACTTGATTTTAAACCTGTAGTGAATGATACTTTCAATAAGGTGTTTGACTTTGCTACTAATAAGATGCTTACTACAAGGAACTGTAGGATATTTGAAGTCGCTAAATCACTTGTTGACCATGGTAGTCATGTTAGTACTGCCGTGAGTATTGCTACTCAACTTGCAGATGAAGTTGGAATTGAAACTGAATAATATATGAAAGAAGATAAAGTTATTAATAGTAATATGCCTTATAGAAATCTAACTTCTAAAGAATATATTAATAAACTAAAGAATGGATTAATATGACATATAAAGAAGAAACTTATGTTCTTGATACTCTTAAAGAGATACAAGAAACTATTAGAAGTCCTGAGTTTAAACAACTTATAAAAGAAACTCACGAGAATAACATTATGCTTAGACAGATTATTAAAGTTATTAATACTTGGATTAAACATCATCCACAAGAAAATGCTAATAATTTTAATATGAATGTTATAGCTAATCTTGTTAGTAATGGACTTGATTTTAATAAAATATTTAAAAGGTAATGGAGATACTAAGTAATACAATACAAACTACTCTTGAAAGTTTTGACTTTGCGTTTTGCATCATAGTTAATGTTCTAACTTATCTTATAATTAGACTTATCAATGATAGAAATGGACATAAAGATTTAAAAACTTGGAGTAAAAGACTTGTGTTGTTGTTGGTAATTCTTTCTATAGGGGTGCTATACTATCTATTAGGTAATGATACTAAAACTATCTTAAACAGTGCTATTCTTGCACCTGTCTTTTGGTCTTGGGTTATGAAACCTATATGTAAGTATTTCAAAGTTGATTATAAAAATGTTAATCTCTTTGATTAGCACGCCCGTAGAAGAAATATATAATTAGATTATTATGCTTAAACCAAGAAAGATTATAAGAGATTACACTCCTGATTATAAGGCTCTTGATACCCTTGATAAGCAGACTAAAACTATACAAGATTTGTATGACCAAGTTAGTGAATTTTATAGATTCCTATCTGAACCTGCTTTTAGAGCTGAAATCAAAGGTGAGAAAGGTCCTCAAGGTGAACAAGGAGAACGTGGTCATGCTGGAGCTAAGGGTGACAAGGGTGCCACAGGTGACCCTGGTCCCCAAGGCTTTCCCGGTCCTAGAGGAGCTACTGGTGCTCAAGGTTTACCTGGTCCTACAGGTCCACAAGGTCCTGAAGGTATTCCTGGTCCAGAAGGTCCTAGAGGTCCTAGAGGATATACTGGTTTGCAAGGTCCTCAAGGTTTAGAAGGTGCTAAAGGCGAAGAAGGTAACATGGGTGAACCTTGGGGTCTTTGGGGAGTTTTTGATACATTTGATGAGCTTCAAGCTGAGGCTGTTAGAGCAGATGCTAAGCTTTATCTTGTTGCTTCTATGAACGATGAGAATGGTGACCTTTATGTTTATAGAGAAAAGTATGATGACTTTATTTTTCTTAATAATATCATTTACGATTTAGCTTTTCAAATTGTTCAAGGTCCTCCAGGTAGAAACTATCTTACTTTTATAAAAGGTGAACATTGTAACGAATATGGAGATGTAGATGTAACACAAGAAGAAACGTTAATTGATGAAAAAGGTTACTTACATACAGATGTTATTTTAAACTATCTTAAAGGTAATGGTGTTAAATCTACTCAATGGAACGAAGATTTAGCTGATAGTCATACTAGTACACTTGTTATTACGTTTGATAATGGTGCAATAGCAACTATTAAAGTTAAAAACGGTAAAGGTATTGCTGGTATTGAAAAGACTGGAACTAATGTTCTTGTAGATACATATACAATTACTTTCTCTGAAGGTGACCCTATTACTTATCAAGTAACTAATGGTAGAGGTATAAATAAAATAGAAAAAACAAATACCGATGTTCTTACTGATACATATACTATCTTTTGGAACGATAATACAACTACAACATATCTTGTTGTAAACGGTAGAGGAATTGTTAAGATTGAGAAAACTACCACAAACGTTTTAGTAGATACTTATACAATTACTTATAACGATAATACAACAAGTACATTTACTGTTACAAACGGTAGAAGTATAGTAGGTATTGTTAAAACTGGTAGAGATAGTCAAACTTTAGAAGATATTTATACTATAACTTACAATGATGAGTCTACTTCTACATTTAGAGTTAAGTCTTGTACTCCTTATGAAGAAGCTGTAGCTGCTGGATATGATAAATCTGTTGAAACTTTCTATGGTATAATTGAAGGTGACATATGGATTGGTCCAGGTCAAAACTATGCTGATGTATATGATAATGATGATTACAAATATGAAGATATTAATGTAAACAATCCTCTCAACATTGAATGTATTCAAGATTACATTTATGTTATTTATCCTGCTGATTCTGAGTTTATGTTTAATCTTACTATGAGTGGTTTTCCTGTTCCTATGGAGCCTGTTGATACTACTACAATTCAAGATTATTATATTCTCAAATCAGTTAATCAATACGATGGTAATTTTAATATAACAATTTAAATTTATAAAATTATGAGTGAACATAGAGAACCAATTCCTTCGATGATATATAACAGTGCTGTTGGAGGTCACGTTACAAATTCTCAGCAAATTATTGATGAGAATTTAAATAAAGAACAAAGTACAATTAATAATGAACTTTATAATCTTATTGTTAGTTTACCTGTATCAGATGGAACAGATATAGATTCAGGAAAAGCTTATATAGATTCTACAGATAGAGTTGTTAAAGTAAAAGCTTAATATGAATATAATAATATCAATATTAATTCTACTTATATACACTCTAATTATGATAAAGATAGGAGGTTCCATTCCTCCTTCTTTATCTGCTAGTGTATTTAATATTCCGACTAACAAACGTTGGATTTGGACTATAGTTCTTACTATAGTATGTTTTCTTTGCGTTCCAACTTATATTGAAAAGACTTCTGAGAATACTCAATTTCTTGCTTTCCTAGCTATAGCTGGATTAGCATTTGTTGGAGCTGCTCCTCTTGTTAAATTCTCTGATGACAAAATGCAATTTAGAGTTCACGAATATGGTGCTATTGTATGTGCTGTTTGTAGTCAACTCTTACTGATGTTTAATCAACCTTTGTTATTGTTGTTATGGATACCATTCATTATAGCAGGATTGATAATAAACTTCAAGAAGTGGAAGACGATGATATTCTGGGGAGAGATGGTATGTTTCAGTAGTACTTTTACATACTGCTTAATCTAACTTAATTTCTTTGTAGAAGTTAAAATTCAATTTCAGCCTGTCTGATAGTGAGCCTTAACAAACTATCAGCAGGCTATATTCAAACTCTTGACGGGGCTAATAGTAAGCAAATAGAAGAAATTAATATCATTTAACGCCCAAAGTTTGCATAATTCAAAAATAATACTTATATTTGTAATCAAATGGATACTGTTATGGCTAATAAAAAGATTAAAGATAGAGGTGTTGCTGCACCCAGTATTCCTAAAGTAGGTTTTACTAAAAGACGTAGAAGACTTGAAGATGGAGGCAAAGCTACGGAATAGTTTATATAAAATAGAATTACATTGGATTAAGATAATACCAATGGTGGTAGCAGTGTTAAGTTTTACTGATACGCTGCTATCATATTTTGATTATGAAGGTGCGACTATATCTTATATTATAGCCCTACTAATATGGTTATTCTTATACTTATCTTCATTCTGCTTTCAGTTTTGTAGATGGCATAGAATGTTTTTATATTACATATTAGTAGAAGGTATTATAAATTGGTATGATTACACTTATGGTATTCCTCTTGGTTTAAGACCTATGGTTGCTTTTCAATTAGGTCTTGGTATTGTATTTATTAGTATTGGTTTATATTTTCATCAACATGATAAGCACCCCTGTAGAAAAGATTGTAGCAAAACTGATGAGGCAATATGCTGATGCTATTGATGCAGGTAACTCTCATCTTAATGCAGAACAAGCTACAAATATACTTTCTGCTATTGCTCATATTGAAATGACTAAAGAAGAAGTTTGTGATTATCTTAATATGAGTCGAAGCAGATTTGACGATTATGTTCGTCTAGGTAAATTTCCTAGAGGTCGTAAACTTCCTCATAAGAATAATCTTGTTTGGTTTAAAGATGAAATTATGTGTGCAGTTGAGAAAGAATAAAAGTTTTTATACAAATCGGTAACGCTTTAGCCGTCTAACTTGCTGATAGTTAGACGGTTATTTTATTTATCGGCATTCTTCTGCTCGTGATAGTAATTTTGTTATCTTTGCAATATCTTTTAATGACGTCATAAAAGATATTAAACTTTATTATTAACAAAATTAAAATGAAACTATTATGGGCGAAAATGGAGTTTTTGTTTTCCCTGATGCAGCTACAGGACGTGCTGCTTCTAGTATTGACCCTAATCTTTTGCTGGCTCTTCAAAACAATGGTGGTTTTGGTGGTGGCAACGGAGCTTGGTGGTGGATTATGTTTATGTGGATGATGTGGGATAGAAATGGTCGTAATGGTAACTTTAACGATTATCTTGCATCTGTAAACGGTAATGAAGGTCGCCAGTATCTTGCTGACATTATGAATGGTAGATTTGACAATCTGAATACTCTTGCTCAACTTCTTAATACTTCTGTTGAAGGAATTAAGACTGGTGTATTTGGTTTGCAGAATTCTATTACTCAGGTTGCTGGTCAAATTGGTATGAGTGGTCTTCAGACTATTAATG
>Ga0247610_10006177_pt1 | contig 12507 bp, 10 predicted proteins | sample 174DNAGHGhighgp2_FD_193483 | JGI IMG/M metagenome (GOLD analysis project Ga0247610, IMG submission 193483) | Sheep rumen microbial communities from Palmerston North, Manawatu-Wanganui, New Zealand - 1742 DNA GHGhigh gp2 | ecosystem: Host-associated > Mammals > Digestive system > Stomach > Rumen...
TCGCCGGGACGGGCACGAGGCCTAAAACCTCTGTTTGCGGTTGAAGCGACGTTTGAGCAATAGGGTTTATAGACGGTGCTTTTAGAAAGCCCGACGGAAATAACCCCCTTTTTAATGGGGCAAAAAGGGGGTAAGAAACGCAAATCGGGGGTGTGCCTAAATTATTTGCACAAGAAGAATTTTTTGAGGAGGTTACTAATTATTGTTGACTTTTTGCGCGGCGGCTTGGGCGGCCTTGGCGACCCGCTCGGCCAGTTTGGTAAACGCGCGGCCTTCAAAAGAAATCGGGTCCTCTAAGGCCGTTTCTTTGCCAAAAGCAAAATCGGACAGGAGCCACATTTTATCGGTATATTGGGCGTAACGGTCCAGTAAAGCGTCCAGTTGTTGCGGCTCCATACAAAATACAAAATCGGCTATTTCTAAGTCGGCAGGAGTCAGTTGGGTGGCCGTGTGCGGCAAAGGGAAAATATGTTCTTCGGCTAAAAAATGTAACACTTTTTGCGGCACGCGCAAAGCCGGGTCTGCATATAATCCGCGTGAAAAGACGCGCGCGTTTGGTAAGTATTTTTTTGCTACTTCCTGGGCGATAAAACTGCGGCATACATTAGCATGACAAATAAACAATAAGTTCATACCCTGTAATTTTATAAAATATGTCTATGGATGTGTTTGTAAAAATTATTTTTTTCCTGTTGTTGCTTTTTGTCCCGTTTGCTTTTGCCGGGGCGGAGCCGTGGGCGTTTTCCGTCTTACAGGGAGGGCTGCTCGTTTGTTTAACGGTTACGTTGTTTGCTCACCGGCGGTGGGTGTTTTCCAACTTAACAAGGCCGGTATTTTTTACGTTGGGTTTTTTAACACTTTTTACGCTACTGCAAACCTGTTTTCCGAAAACGCTGGTTGATGCACATGTCTATTATCCGGTTTCTTTGATGCAACTTTTCGGTTGGGAACATGTTTCATTATTTGTAACTTATTTGGGGGTAGTGGCGCTTGCAGGGCAACTGTTCCCGTCTAAAGAACAGGTACAAAAATTGCTTTTCGGTGTCAGTATTTGTGCGCTTTTAGTGGCGCTTTGTGCGGCTTGTTTCACTAGCGGCGGCTACATTTTCCACCTGACCGGGGCGCGTGCGATTTATTCCGTCGGTCCGTTTCTAAACCGAAACCACGCCGCCGTATTTTTGGCGATGGGGGCACTTGTAACACTCGGTTTATTTTTTACCGGGCAACTGCGCGGAAAACAATGGGAAAATCCGCGTCAAAAATATGTTTTTTACATTCAGCAAATCTGCCTGTCGGCGGTATTTATGGGGTTAGCAGTATCAACGGTCATGACCCGTTCGCGCGGGGGAATGTTGTCGCTATTGGTAGGGTTATTTGCGTATGCGTTTTTATGTATATGGGCGGTAGAAAAACGGTTTCGCAAACGGCTTAAAGGAATTTTCATTACGTTGGTGGTGATGTCTCTCGTCGGCGGGTGGATATATACACATGTGGATGATATCAACGCCTTTGCCCAACGGGCAACCAGTTCTTCGGAGCGGACGCGCAAAATGTTATACCGTTCGGCGGGCCGGCTGTTAAACGACTATCCGCTGTGGGGCATTGGCGTAGGGGCGATGCCGGTAGCCATTACCTCTTATGTGGAGTGGCCGGTCAACAGTTATATTGAGCGGTTACATAACGATTGGTTGGAAATTTTACTGGGGGTGGGTTACATGGGGATGTTGCCCGTAATAGGTGGTTTAGTGTGGTTCGTGTGGCTGGCGTTATGGCGGCTGAAGCAGTTGGAAATACGCAAACAATTTTTATTTGCGGCTTTGTTAAGTGCGCTTTTGGCGATGAGTGTGGGAAGTACGGTAGATTTCCATTTCTTTATTCCGGCCAACGCTTTCTTATTTTTTGTATTGTTGGGGGCGCTTTGCGCGCCGACGTTTTGTGCACCGGACAGCCGCCACGTTTCTTTGAGCTTGCCCATTAAATGTATAAGTATTATTATCTTCTGCGCCGCGTTGTATATTCCCGCGTGTAAAACAGCCGCTTGGCGCAATATGGTGTTTGGAGCGGGGCTTAAAACGCACGCTAAATTAGCCCGTTACGAGCAAGCCGTCAAGCAATATCCGTCTGCATATTACGCGGTACGGTTGGGAAATGCTTATTTCAATGCGGCTGTCCGTGCCGATACACCCCAGGAACGGGAACAATTTTTACAACAAGCGTTAGACCTTTGTGTGGCTTTCCTTTCTAAGTACCCGCGCGAGAAAGCACTTTCCCAATTATACGTCCGCGTACGTAATGCGTGGCAGAGTGGGCAAAGTACTTCAGATTTAGTAAAATAAGAATATGAAGAAATCTATACTGTTTGGTTTAGTCTGCTGTGTAAGCAGTTTGACGGCTTGCGGGGGTAATACGGCCGTTCGGCAAGAGGCGGCGCAAGTATCCGTTTTTCAACAGGATGTGCTTTCCGGTGTAGAGCAGGTGCGCACGTCCCAAACCTATACCCTTCAACCGGGTGATTTGGTAGAAATTAAAGTTTTCCAAGAAGATACCATGGCCAGTACCTTGCGTGTCAGTAGTAGCGGAAATATTACTTTTCCGCTCGTTGGTGCGGTGCGTATTGCGGGGCTTAGCCAGCAAGAGGCCGAGCGGAAATTGGAAGAACGTTTGAAAACGTATTTGAAAAATCCGCAAGTATCTATGTTGGTAAAAGAGTACGGCAATAAGACGGTTTATGTATTAGGCCAAGTAAAACGCCCGGCGGCTATTCAAATCCCGCCGGAGAAGCCGTTAACCGTATTAGAGGCCATTACCTCAGTAGGGGGATTTACGGACGTGGCTAACACGTCTAAAGTGCGCGTGTTGCGTATGCAAGAGGGCAAACAAGTGACTATAGATGTAGACGTAACCCAAATTACCAAGCAAGGCAATAAAGCGATGGATATTGCCCTGATGCCGGGAGATGTGGTTTTTGTACCGCAAAGTATGTTCTAGGGGAAGTTATGAACACGACAGCAAACGAAGAATTAGATTTAAGTGAAATTATCAACATTATTTTCAAACGGTTTTGGCTGATTGCCGGAATGGTAGTATTGGGGCTTATCGGGGCGGTATTGGCCAACTCATTTATGCGGCCGATGTACGAAGCCACCGCTCTTTTAATGATTAACCAAGAGGACGCCGGAAAAATTGATTCTTCCCGTTACGGCTCGTTTATGAGCGAGGAAGATTATTACCGCACGCAATACCAACTGTTGGAAAGCCGCTCGCTGTTGGAGCAAGTGTACAATAAGTTGGACTTGGACCAATATGAACAATTTGCCATGCCCGGCGGTGTGGGTAAATTACATGATGCGTTGACGATTTCTCCCATTACCCGCAGCCGGTTAGTCAACGTGCGTGCGCGCGCGTATGACCCGCAACTGGCGGCAGAAATTGCCAATACGGTAGCCGATACGTTTGTGCAGGATAACCTCAGCAACCGTATCTCTATGGGGAAAGACGTTATCCGTGCCTTGGAAAGTAGCGAAAACAGCCCGCGCGAACAAGAGTTATTAAACTCTATGCCGCAAGTTGTCAACAGTGATTTTATTAAATCGCTTAAACAACAAGCCGCTACGTTAGAAAGCAAAAAAGCGCAACTTTCCGCCAAATATACCGAGAAACACCCGGAACTCATTTCCATTACTAACCAGTTGAACGCTGTTAACGCGCAAATCTCGCGTGAAACCCGTCGCTTGGTACAGAGTATTAAAATTGAACTTTCCGGCCAGTTTTCCGCCAACAATATCCGCGTGGTAGACCCGGCGATTGTGCCGCAATTTCCGGTGCGCCCGCGTAAACTGATTAACTTAGCCATTGGTATTTTAGCGGGAGGACTGCTAGGGTTGCTTATCGTGTTTGTGTTGGAATTTTTAGACCAGAGTATTAAATCGTCCGAAGATGTGGAAGAAAAACTCCAACAGGCGTTTTTAGGATTTATCCCATATGAAAAAACCAAAAAACGCGAAGTGGAATATGCATCTTTGTTAAAAGCGGGTAATTCGCTCGCGGCTGAAAACGTGCGTAACATCCGCACGATGCTCGGTTTTGCCTTGTCCGATGTGCCCAACGCTCCGTTTTTGGTTACCAGCGCGTTACAGGGCGAAGGGAAAAGCCATTTTTCATCTAATTTGGTCACGGCGTTGGCCCAAGCCGGACACAAAGTGCTTGTGATTGACGGCGATTTGCGCCGCTCCCGCTTGCATAAAGTGTTTCGCGTTAGCATGGACAAGGGGCTTAGCAACATTTGGTCGTCCGACCCTCAAAAAGCCGATTACGGTGCCAATGTGCAACCCGTCAAAGATGTGCCGAATTTGTTCGTGATGACCGCCGGACAACGTCCGCCAAATCCGGCTGAGTTGTTGGGCACTGCGAAACTGGCTGATTTTATTGCGTGGGCGCAAAAGAATTTTGACCGCGTCGTTGTAGATTGCCCCGCCATTTTACCGGTGTCCGATACGATGTTGTGGGGGCGTGTAATTCCGCGTGCGATTTTTGCGGTGCGGTGCGGTAAAACGCATGTGCGCTTGGCGCAAACGGCGCTGGAGCAGTTGAGCAAAGCCGGTATTAAAATTTTAGGCGCGGTAATTACACAGTATCATGCGCAGGGGTTGTCCTATGGGAAGTATGGGTACTACAAGAGTTATCACTACTACGAGGATAAGGATAATAAATAACTACTGTTCGTAAGTAACGCTATTTACACGAATAACCCCTAGGGCGTCATTCTGAACTTGATTCAGAATCTTGTTGTGTCCTAGGGGTTATTCGTTGCTTTTCCGGGCAACAATTTTTCAAATTCTGCCAATTTGCGCGTCCCTTGGGCTTGACGTAGTTACCACTACGCCCATGCGCCCAACTTGCCCGCGCAACTTGGATCGAATTTGAAAAATCAGCCGAAGTTACGCAAAGTTAGTCTGTATTGCACGGCACTTGTACGGCTGATGTTATCTTCTATAAGCACGCCCTCTCTTTTCTCGTCATTTCGCATAATGATATTGCTGGATGACGAGTGGTGGAAATTGAAATTGCTTAACGAGTAGGTTTATAACGCTACTCTGTGTATGGAGGATTCGGCAAGGTAATTCCCGAACGTGGACAACTGTTGCCTTCTTCCACAACCATAATATTAGGATGTTTCTGTGCTATCCATTCACATGCCGCTTTGCCTCCTATCTGAGCAATTGCCTTCGTACCGTAGGAAGGTGCTTCAAAATAAGATATGCTAGGTTGGTCATCTCCTAGAAGTGTATTTCCGGTGGTACCGTCTGCCTTATACTTACCCTTTATGTCTATGGTGAAACTAATACCAGAGTCTATAGTTACCTTCAGCGCTCCTACCGATGTATAGCAATCGTTATTTGTAATATCGCAATTACCCGGCATTTCTATAGTTCCTTCGCGCCTTTTACCTGTTAAAATGGCGGAAGTCCCTGGGGATTCTAACATGTAGAGTTTTGCGGCTTTCTGAGCGGTATTCAACATCACGTCCCACTGTGCCATGCGGCTTTTTCTAACGGCTTTTTGGTATTGCGGCAGAGCAACACTTGCCAAAATACCGATGATTAAAACTACTACTAACAACTCAATAAGCGTGAATGCTTTTGTGTTTTTCATGTTGTTTCTCCTTATGTAATTTTTACTGCTACAACTATTATCGTTTTTTTTTTTGATGTGTCAAGTACTCGCCGTACGGGCAGCTCTATGCGCGAACTTTCACTTACTTGTAGCCACACTGCTTTAGAAATGTTCTTTTGTAACGTTGTTTCTATTTGCAGACTAACACGAAGTTCCCTTTTTGCAGAACATAACACCAAACGCAAACAGAGGTTCAAGGCCTCACGCCTGCCCCCGGCAAGGGGGTTGACTTTGTTTTTTTTTTGCTACATTTTATTAAATGATAAAAGTAGCAAAGGAGAATTTTTATGAGAAAAGAAAACAATGTGGTTGTCAAACGAGTCGTCATCCCCAAAGGTCGTAATTGGGGATCTTCAACGCATCTGCCATTTCGCAACGAAACAACAAACGACAAGCGTGGAAGATTCCCGAGTCCTAGCCGGACGGGCGAACTCGGCAATGATGCTTTATTGTTACGTCAGGTTTCACCTGACCTACATTTTTCTTCCTTCCCCCTTGGCGGGGGAAGGTGGGCGGTAGCCCGGATGAGGGGGGCGTTGTTACGTAGCGTTTCCTTTTTACCCCTCACCCGGCCTTCGGCCACCCTCTCCCGCAAGGGGCGAGGGAGCAACGGCGGTTTCACGCTGATTGAACTTCTCGTCGTTGTTCTCATCATCGGTATTTTGGCAAGTGTGGCCTTGCCGCAGTATAAATTTGCCGTTGCCAAAGCGCGTACAACACAACTGATTACCTTGGCTTATTCAATTAAACAAGCAGAAGAATCCTATTATATGGCTAACGGGGAATATACGGAAGATTGGACGGCTTTAGATATAGATTTATCGGGAACTCCGAATGGAAGATCCATATATGCTAGTGCGGGTTGGGGAGCCGAATTAAGCAAAAGTGGTTATTGGGTTGCCTTATGGGATACGCGTATTGCCAACGGCAGTCTTCGCCTATATTTTAACTTTGATAATGCAGGGAGCTTCTCGGGGGGCAAAGGTTGTTACGCAATTACGGGGAACCAGTTGGCTAACGATTTATGCAAACATGTAACCCAACGGTCTGCAGACGGAACAGATGGTATGTGGAGCTATTATTATTGGTACAACTAATTTTTACAATTCATCTTATACCATTGTAAGGATAAAATGGTTTTTGCGTCGGTAATTTTTCCGTTTTTAATCATGGCGTATGCTTTTTGAAGCGGCACTTTTTTGACGTTGATAAATTCGTCCTCGTCCAAGTCGGTTTTCCCGCGCGATAGCCCGGTGGCTACGTACAAATGTTGTACTTCGTCGGAAAACGCATTACACGGGTGGAAAACCAAAATTTCTTTGAGTGATTTGGCACTTAATCCCGTCTCCTGTTTTAACTCGGCACGTGCGCACGCCAAAAAGTTTTGGCCCGGTTCGCGTTTGCCGGCGGGGATTTCCAAGGTGGCCTCGCCAATCGGGTAGCGAAATTGCTCTACCAAATATACAAAACCGTCTTGCACGGGTAAAATACCGCTTGCCCCGCGGTGTTTTAAGTAAATACGGGTCCCCGTTTTTCCGTCCGGGAGTTTAATTTCATCTAATTTAACGTCCAACACACCCTTATAGAGCGTTTGGGAGGAAATCTTTGTCTCTTTTAATTTACTATAATGTTTCATACATACATTTTACCTTTTTTGTTCCCTCCCGTCTAAAACCGGGCCCGTAACTTGAGGAGATTTTATGGCAGAATTTGTGCAACTTCATAACCATACCGAATATTCGCTCTTGGACGGTATGCTCCGTATTTCGGAAAATCACAAACCCTCCCGTTTTTTGCAGGGGCTCGCCAAGCAAGGCATTCCCGCTATGGCTATTACCGACCACGGCAACCTCTACGGCGTGCTTGATTTTTACGCGTCGGCTCAAGCCGCGGGCATTAAACCCATTATCGGGTGCGAGTTTTATATTACCGACGGAAATTATAAGGAAAAAAATAAATCTACCGGCCATTTAACCTTGCTCGCGCGCGATTATGACGGTTATGTCAATTTGATGAAACTCAATTCTATGGCGTGGGTGGACGGGTTTTACCGACATCCCCGCATTGATACCGACATTTTGGCCCAGCACAGCAAAGGGCTACTTTGTATGTCGGGCTGTTTGAAAGGATATTTGTCGCAATATGTCCGTGCGGAAGGCGGTTTTGAAAAAGCGTGTGCGCTTGCCACCCAATACGAAAGCATTTTCGGCAAGGGTAACTATTATATTGAACTCATGGACCATGGTATCCGCGAAGAAGTAGAGGCCTTGCCGCTGCTTAAAGATGTTGCCAAGCGCACGGGTATCCCGGTGGTAGCCACGAACGATTGCCACTACGAAAAAAAAGAAGATTGGGAAGCGCACGATATTCACGTCTGTATCGCTACCGGAAAAACCTTAAAAGATGAAACCCGGATGAGAATGTCGCACGAGTTATATTTCAAGTCGCCCGACGAAATGTGCACCTTATTTTCCCACGCCCCCGAAGCGTGCCGCAATACCTTAGCGATTGCGGAAAAGTGTAATTTGGAATTTCCCAAACACGGGTTTATTCTGCCGAATTTTGATATCCCGCCCGAGTTTCCAAATTCCCAAGAGTATTTCAAAGATTTATGCCGCAAAGGGCTTACCAAAAAGATGAACGGCAACGTGCCGGATAATTATTGGCAACAGTTGGAGTTTGAGTTTGACGTCATTATCAAAATGGGGTTTGATTGTTATTTCCTCATTGTGCAAGATTTTATCAACTGGGCGCGTGCGCACGATATTCCCATAGGCCCCGGGCGCGGCTCGGGGGCGGGGTCGCTCGTGGCGTACAGTTTGGACATTACCCGCATTGACCCTATCAAAAACAAACTGCTTTTTGAGCGCTTTTTGAATCCGGACCGTATCAGCATGCCCGATTTGGATATTGATATGTCCGACGCCGGACGCGAGCGCGTCATTGACTATGTACGTCAGAAATACGGACACGATAAAGTATCCCAAATTATCACGTTCGGAACGATGAAAGCCAAGCTGGCCATTAAAGACGTGGCGCGCGTGATGGAAGTGCCGCTGGCTGATGCCAACCGTATTGCCAAAATGATTCCCAACGACCCGAAAATGACGTTGGAAAAAGCACTTGAAATTAACGAAGTACGTGCGGAAGTAGACAAAAACCCGCAAAACAAAAAACTCTTTGACATGGCGCGCAAAATTGAGGGGTTAAAACGTCACACGGGTATCCACGCCGCCGGAGTGCTGATTACCAAAGAGGCCGTGTCGGAATATGTTCCTTTGGCGCGCGGGGCCAAAGATGTTATTACTACCCAGTTTGAAGGGGAGCCGTGTTCTAATTTGGGGCTACTCAAAATGGACTTTTTGGGGCTTCGTACACTCACGGTGATAGACCACGCCGAAAAAATGATTCGTGCCCGACATGACCCCGATTTTGACATCAATAAAATTCCGTTAGACGATAAAAAAACCTACGATATGCTTTGCGCTTGCCAGACGCTTGGTATTTTCCAGTTGGAAGGCGGCGGTATGCGCGATTTAATCAAAAAAATGCAACCCGCGCAATTTAGCGATTTATCCGCTTTGGTGGCGTTATACCGCCCCGGGCCCATGGAATCGGGCATGATGGATATGTTCGTGCGGCGGCGTAACAAACAGGAAAAAATCGTCTATGAAACACCACTTTTGGAAGAGCCGCTTAAAGATACGTACGGTTGTATGCTTTATCAAGAGCAGATTATGGAAATTTCCAAACGATTGGGCGGTTTTACCCCGGGCGAAGCCGACAGTTTGCGCAAAGCCATGGGTAAAAAGAAATTAGACGTTATGGAAAAGTTCGGCACGAAATTTGTGGCCGGGTGTAAAGAGCGCAAAATTCCTGAAAAAACTGCTAAACATATTTACGAACAGATGAAAGCATTTGCCGGATACGGGTTTAACAAATCACACTCGTTTGCGTATGCGTTGGTGTCGTATCAAACGGCGTATTTGAAAGCCAATTATCCCATTGAGTTTATGTGTGCCGCGCTGACCAATGAAATCGGACACAACGCTATCGGTGCCGACGATAAAGAAAATAAAATCGTTACGTATTTGGCGGAAGCGCGCAAATTGGGCTTTGAGATTTTGCCGCCCGATGTCAATGCGTCCGAGCCGGACTTTTCCGTGGAAACCAAAGACGGTAAAGAGTGTATCCGCTACGCGATGAACGCCATTAAAAACGCGGGGGAAGAAGCGTGCGTGGCTATCGCGCGCGAACGTAAGGAACACGGCCGTTTTACTTCCATAGAAGAATTGTGCGATAGACCGGCCTTAGCCGAATGCGTCAACAAGAAAACATTGGAAAGTTTGATTAAAGCCGGGGCGTTAGATTCCACCGCCCCGGACCAAGACCCGCGGGTTACGCGCGGCTACGGATTGGCCCATTTGGACCAAATTATTGATGCGGCCCATCGCCTCGCGCGCGAGCGGCAAACAGAAACAGCCAGTTTGTTTGGCGACGAAATGGCTTCCATTGTCGGCATGAAAAAAGACAAAATAGAATTTACCCCGCTTACCCGCAGCGAACTGTTGGGTTACGAAAAAGAAGTTCTCGGTTTGTTCTTCAGCGGACATCCGATGGAAAAATATCAGGAGCATTTAGCCCAACTGCATGCTACGCCGATTATTGATATTTTGGAAGGGCGCGCTTCGGGCCGGCTGACGGTGTTGGGCATTGTTACGCTTTATAAACGGCGGCAGAATAAAAAGACGAAAAAAGATTGGGCGCAACTGGTGATAGAAGATTGTACCGGCTCATTGGCGGTCAACGTGTTCCCGCGCAAGTTTGAGCAAATTGGGGCGCTTTTGGTCCCTAACGCCATTTATAGTTTTTTGGGTGATATTGACGTGGAAGAAGACAGTGCGCGCGTAGAATTAAATTTACAAAACGTGGGACAAATTACCGATTTAATCGGCAATATTGCCAAAGAATTTACGGTACGCTTGCCCGTTAACTATACCAAAGAGCAGTTACAAAAACTCAAAGCGTATTTAGAAATGACGCGCGGCGCGACGGAAGTATTTTTAGAAGTGCCGTCTAAAGAGGACTTAAACAAGGTGCATCGCATACGGACTAATAAACGGATTATGTTACACAAGGGGCTTCTTGAGTATATAGAAAACGTATGGGGCAATGCGTGGTCGTTTAGATAACAACTGATGTTATCTTCTATAAATGCGTACAACGGCACAAACAATAAGGTGTCATTCTGAACTTGATTCAGAATCTCCACCTTATAAAAAATGTTTGTGCCGTTGTTACTTGCTCCTGCGATACAATTTTCCACCTTTGGCCGTCTTGCGTGTGCCTGCCCCTTGACGTGATTACCACCACGCCTATACGGGGCACTTGCCCACGCAATACGGCTCAAATCTGAAAAATCATCTTATCATCTACAATGTTAGTCTTTGGGGTGGCGGGCCGTCCCTTTCGTTTTTGCCTAGGCGCAAAAACTGAAAACAGGGCGTTGTCCTTGCGTTTATCCCGCACTGATTTAGATAACGGCCTTGGTAGTTTCGTCTTTCGCACAACGCTTTTATCTCGTCATCCCGCAGTGTTTCTATGCGGGATATAGATAAAAGGGTTATCTTTATAAAAACGAGAGCGTAATTTCTTCGTATAGGTCGCGCCAAGAAGGGTTAAGAGATTCAATTAAGTGATTTTTCCAAGCGCGATTCCATTCTTTCAATACTTTTTCTCGTTTTATGGCATTTTGAATGGTAGAAAATTGTTCATAATAAACTAATTTTTTAATATGAAATTTGCTGGTAAACCCCTTGACTAACCCTTGCTTATGTTCGTACACACGTCGTGATAAATTGTTTGTAACGCCGATGTATAGCATTTTGTTATTGTTTGTAGTAAGAATATAGATGTATCCCATGCAACTATTTTAACATAAAACGAAAGAGTATCCTTTCTTCCCGCTATATCCCGCATTACGACTCTGCGGGATGACGAGCGGGGGCTTTGGGGTGGCAGGCCGTCCCTTTCGTTTTTGCCTAGGCACAAAACTGAAAACAGGGCGTTTTCTTTGCGTGTTTGGCGCAAAGTTTTGAAAACGGCCTTAATTGAACTCCCAGTCTAACTGGGAGTTGTCTTACATCAAAAACCCCCGCGCGATTAGGTGCGGGGGCGGAATTGCAACTACTTAATGAGTAGTCTATAAAGTTACTCTTCATATGGCGGGTTCGGTAAATTAACCCCCGCGTTGGTGCAATTTCTTTTACCATCTACCGGGATATTAGGATATTTTTCTGCTACCCATTCGCACGCGGCTTTGCCCATTAGATCTACGAACCTATTACTACCATCATCGTATTCAAGATAATCAAATTTGGGGTTATCAGTTCCTAAAGATGTATTTCCGGTGGTACCATCTTCCTTATAATTCCCCCTTATTCCTATAGCTCCAATCAAGCCTCTCTTTGGATCTGGAAATGCTTCCACACTTACACTTCCTGCCGTTGTATAACAAGTTTTACGATTAATACTACAATCCCCCGGCATTTCAATACTACTAACGCTATCTGTACCTGTAAGATATGCGCGTGTTGTGTTTTCTAGCCGATAGAGTTCTAGGGCTTTGAGACCCGCGTTAAACATCACGTCCCACTGGGTCAAGCGGCTTTTTCTAACTGCTTTTTGGTATTTCGGCAGAGCGACACTTGCCAAAATACCGATGATTAAAACTACTACTAACAACTCAATAAGCGTGAATGCTTTTGTGTTTTTCATGTTGTTTCTCCTTATGTAATTTTTACTGCTACAAACATTATTGTTTTTTTTTTTGAT
>Ga0247610_10006181_pt1 | contig 12501 bp, 8 predicted proteins | sample 174DNAGHGhighgp2_FD_193483 | JGI IMG/M metagenome (GOLD analysis project Ga0247610, IMG submission 193483) | Sheep rumen microbial communities from Palmerston North, Manawatu-Wanganui, New Zealand - 1742 DNA GHGhigh gp2 | ecosystem: Host-associated > Mammals > Digestive system > Stomach > Rumen ...
GTCATAATATCCCCCTTTCTGTATGCCTGAAAAGGCGTGATTGACCGAAAAACCCTTTGCCAAACGCAAAATCGATAAAAAAAATATCGAAAATTGGTTTGGCGGGATGAAAATATATGGGAAAAAGCGATTTTGCCATTCTTGTGACACGAAAATAGGGTATATTTCTTACGAATGAATAGTACTAATCAGAATACAAAAACAGCATCTAAAACTCAGGTTGTGGATATCAGCGAAGACTTTGTCGATAGTCTCGCTCCTTCTGTATTGAGGAATCTTTTGCAGGATCATACCAGGTCAACTTCCAAAGTGTATGTTCCTATTTTTTGGGCAACCGACAACTATAAACGGCATGGACTTGATTACAGTTATTCTATGCCGATAAAACCCGAGCTAATTACCGGGAAACACGGTAAGATTGTGCAACCTCGTGTTGTCAAAAGTAAAGCGATACAGACGGCTAGAATCAAGAACATGGCCGAGGTGTTTACCCCTTGTTGGGTGTGTAACAAGCAGAACAACCAGATTGACGAGAACTGGTTTGGCCGAAAGAATGTTTTCAATACCGAAATAGATGGCGAAGATGGTTCCCATAGTTGGAAACCAACAACAAAATCAATTCAGTTTCCTAAGGGGAAAGATTGGAAAGCATATGTTTGTGATAATCGGCTTGAAATAACTTGTGGTGAAGGCCCCTACGTTGTAAGTCGATATGATGCGACGACGGGTGAGTTTATTTCTGTAGAAAATCGTATTGGCATCCTGGATCGTAAGCTTCGTGTGGTCGGTGAAAATAGTAAGACTAAGGAAGAGTGGCTCGAATGGGCGGAACGCGCTTATAAGGCCACATACGGTTTTGAATGGCAAGGAGACAATCTGCTTCTTGCCCGTGAGGCGCTTCTTATTTCTCTTTTAGACTACTTCAATATCAAATTCCCTGGTGAGAAATTAGAGCCTGAAACGCTTGAGCGTTTTGCAGAGATTATCAGTTGGAATTTTTGGCAAATGGACGGCCTTAAAGGGGTTGTTCCTAATTCTTGCAAGGAAGAAGAAACGCATTCATTGGATTTGTTCAGTGGAGACACTGTTACAAAAACCATTTGTGAAGGATGCACAAAAAACAATATAAAAAAACACAATGGCATTTACTGCAAAATTAAGGATTGGAATGAAATCGATCCGCGTACAAAGAAACTTGGCAGGGTTATCAAATTTATAGATACAATGAGGTGACGATATGGGTTATCAAACATCGTTTTTCAAAGTCATTTATGCTTTTCGCATACCTGATAAAGCCCATAAGGGGTGCATTAAAGTAGGTGATGCGTCGCTTGCAGATTTTGGCGATATAAGCAATAATAGCCCTGCTTTGAATAAAGCAGCAAAAGAAAGGATAAACCAATATACTAGAACTGCAGGGGTGAAGTATGAACTTCTCCACACAGAGATCGCATTTTATACGAAAGGAAAAACGAAGAAAATTATTGGTTTTCGTGATAACGATGTTCATGAGGTCTTGAAACGTAGCGGTATTGCCAAAAAAGACTTCAATATAGAAGCGAAATCGGACGAATGGTTCATTACGGATTTGGAAACCGTAAGAAATGCAATAACTGCGGTTAAGGAAGGTCGCAAAGCTCTTGATGCTTGTGAAATCACACAAGATCGAAGCCCAGTAGAATTTCGCCCGGAACAAATTGACGCTATTGAGAAAACGGTTAAGCGTTTTAAAAAACACAACAACATGCTCTGGAATGCCAAAATGCGCTTTGGCAAGACGCTATCTGCACTTGAGGTTGTTAAACGTTGTAATTTTACACGCACGCTGATTTTGACACATCGTCCAGTTGTGAATGAAGGTTGGTTTGAAGATTTCATGAAAATCTTTTATGACCGGGACGATTATTTTAAGTATGGTTCTAAAAATAAAGGGAATACGTTCAATTTGCTTGAACGAAATGCCCAAAAGGGCGCCGGTAGATATGTTTATTTTGCCAGCATGCAGGATTTGCGTGGATCTGAACGTGTCGGAGGCAATTTTGATAAGAACCAGGATATTTTTAAGACCGAATGGGATTGTGTAATTGTTGATGAGGCTCATGAAGGAACAAAGACCGAATTGGGTGAAGCCGTTATAAACGAGTTGGTTAAGAAGGATACAAAACTCCTTAAACTATCAGGTACGCCTTTCAATCTGCTGAATGATTACGAAGAATCAGAAATATTCACATGGGATTATGTGATGGAGCAGAAGGCGAAGGCTGAGTGGGATTTAACGCATTTTGGTGATCCGAACCCTTATTCCTCTTTGCCAAAGCTGAATATTTATACTTTTGATTTGGGAAAACTGGTTGCGAATTTCAGCGATAGCGACCTGGCGTTTAATTTTTACGAATTCTTCCGTTGTAATGATGATGGGGAGTTTATTCATTATGAAAATGTACGATCATTCCTTAATTTAATATGCAAAAAAGATGACAAGAGCAACTATCCTTATTCTACTGAAGAGTTTCGCAAAAATTTCAGACATTCTCTTTGGATGGTTCCAGGTGTTGCTGCTGCAAAGGCTCTTTCCAAAATGCTAAAGGAACATAAAGTATTTGGAAATTTTGATATTGTGAATGTGGCTGGTGATGGAGATGAGGAAGAGGAACATGAGGAGGCTCTAAAAAAAGTCCGCAAAGCCATTGGCGATGATCCAGAGGCAACATACACTATCACGCTTAGTTGTGGTAGATTGACTACTGGGGTAACCGTTCCCGAATGGACCGCTGTCTTTATGCTTGCGGGAACTGCCAATACGGGTGCTGCAAACTATATGCAAACTATATTCCGAGTTCAGTCTCCGGCTACCATTAATGGCCGTGTGAAAGAGGAATGTTTCGTTTTTGATTTTGCTCCTGATCGCACGCTGAAAGTTCTTGCCCAAACTGCTAAAATTTCTGCACGTGTTGGAAGAACTACTACTAATGATCGAATAATCATGGGCGATTTTTTGAATTTCTGTCCTGTAATAAGTTTTGATGGTACTTGCATGAAGACATTCGATGTGGACAAAATGCTTGGCCAGTTGAAACGCGTGTATGTGGAAAGAGTGGTTCGCAATGGCTTTGAAGACGGATGTCTATATAATGATGAATTATTGAAATTGGATAAGAACGCTCTTAAAGCGTTTGATGAATTGAAGAAAATCATCGGAACAACTAAGGCAATGCCCAAGGCAGGAGATGTAGATGTTAATAATACGGGCCTTACTGATGAGGAATATGAGAAATTAGTAGGTAAAGGTAGCAAAAAGAAAAAAAAGATGCTCACTAAAAAAGAAAAGGAGCTTCTTGAAAAAAGAATGCAGGCTCGTAAAGTACGCGATACAGCTATTTCAATATTGAGGGGAATAAGTATCCGTATGCCGCTTATGATTTATGGGGCGGATTTACAAAATGAAACCGAACAGATTACAATTGATAACTTTACAAGATTGGTTGACGATGTGTCGTGGAAAGAATTTATGCCTCGTGGCGTCACCAAGAAAAAGTTTAATGAATTCAAGAAATATTATGAGGCGGATATTTTTAGGGAAGCTGGAATACGAATTCGGGAAATGGCCCGCGCAGCAGATCAGCTTTCTGTAGAAGAACGTATAGGACGTGTAGCAGATATTTTCAATAATTTCAGAAATCCGGACAAAGAAACTGTTCTTACTCCATGGCGCGTGGTGAATATGCATATTGGAGGGGCTTTGGGAGGATTTGTATTCTTTGATGATTCGTTTGAAGACAATAATATTCTTTCGAATCCGCGTTTTATAGACAATGGAAAAATTACCAAAGATGTCTTTGACGTGGATAGTAGGATTCTTGAAATCAATAGCAAGTCGGGTCTCTATCCGCTCTATATGGCTTATACAATTTATAGGAATGAAGTTAAGCGGATTCATGAGCGAATGAATACCATTTCGTCTGATATGCAGAAAAAATTGTGGGATAAGGTTGTCGCAGATAATATCTTTGTTGTTTGCAAGACTCCAATGGCGGTGAGCATAACCAAGCGTACGCTGATGGGATTTAGAACTGGTCGTGTGAATGCAAAATATTTTGAGGATTTAGAAACGGTTATCTCAGAAGAACCTGAAAAATTTGTGAATGCCGTAAACAAGAATACCTTCTGGAAGAATGGTACCATCAAAAAGACTAAAGAGGATGAAATGAAATTCAATGCAGTAGTAGGAAACCCTCCATATCAAATAACTACAGTACGAACGAGTGATAATCCTATTTATCATGAGTTTATGGATGTCTCGTTTGAACTATCGAAGATTGTTTCTCTAATTACGCCGGGAAGATATTTATTCAATGCGGGTAAGACACCAAAGGATTGGAATGAGAAGGTATTGAACGATGAACATTTCAAAGTTGTTCAATATTGGGCGGAAAGTACTGATGTGTTTCCGACGGTGGATATTAAGGGTGGTGTTGCAGTAATGTTACGAAATGAAGATGAAATATTTGAAAAAATTGTTACCTATACGCCCTATGCAGAGGTAAAATGTATTTTGGAACATGTCCTTGCAGATGCGAATTTTAAATCCATAGATTCTATAATTTATTCGCAAAACAAGTTTGATTTGAAAAAACTTTATAAGGATTTTCCAAAGTATAAAAAAATTGTTGGTAGCAATGGAAAAGAACGTCGTTTAACTACATCTATTTTCGAACAACTGGATGTCTTTAAAGAAACAAAAAAGAAAGACGGAGATGCTGAAATAATTGGATTAATAAAGAATGAACGAGTGAATAGATACCTACCACAAAAATATCTTGACGAACATGCCAATTTTATGAATTACAAAGTGCTTCTGCCCAAAAGTAATGGCACCGGAGCAATGGGAGAAGCTTTATCAACACCCCTTGTGGGAGACCCCCTTGTGGGATATACCCAATCTTTTATAAGTTTTGGGTGCTTTGATAGTAAAAAAGAGGCGAAAGCATGCTTAAAGTACATAAAGACTCAGTTTGCACGAGTCATGTTGGGCGTATTGAAAGTTACTCAAGATAATAGTCGTGAAGTATGGAAATATGTCCCGATGCAGGATTTTGCTTCAAACAACGACATTGATTGGACTCAATCTATTGAAGATATTGACAACCAGCTCTTCAATAAATATAAGCTATCTAAGCAAGAACGCGAATTTATTAAAACCCACGTCAAAGAAATGAAATAAAAAAGGAGTTTCTATGTCATCATATCCCAATACAAAGGATGAATTTAAAAATTATGTAAAAAGTGCTTTGGCGGCAAACGCCTTTTATGGAAAAGATGATAAGCACAACGTCAATACATACGATGGTTCCACGTCTGCTTGTAGATATTTTTCGGTGTTCAATGAAGATTTGTCAGACCCGCAGAAATTAGAAACGTGGATTGATGAAGGACAGTATTCAGTAAGTGCGTTTAGTGCGCAGAATGGAAAAATGGAGTATATTGTTCATCCTAGTGATACGACGTGGTCTGATGGTTCATACGTTGGTTCTGCATATAACCCTGGTGATTATATGCCGTTAGTTGGGCTGGAATACTTTGATGTTGTTTCTGGGGCAAATATTGGACCTCATGGATTTCCTGTAGATGATTCATATTTTACCAGTAGAATGGCCAATAATGAGCTGACTTTTATTAAAGAGTTACAATGATGGCGTTGCCAAATATGTTTCATGTATAGTCATAACTAAAAAGGATGAATAGAATGGATATCTATAAAGAACCTTGGCCTCTTTCAACTACTTTTAACCTTAAAGAACGAATTAATACCGATACGGATTATCAGCGCCCTGCTGTTTGGACAACAGCACAAAAGCAGATGCTTATGGACTCCATTTTACGGGGGTACGATGTTCCCAAATTTTACTGGCATAAAGTTAGCAAAAAACCGGCAAAATATGAAGTTGTTGATGGTCAACAACGACTCCGAGCAATTTGGGATTTTATGGACAATAAATACGCTTTGGCCAAAGATGCAGATCCAATCGATGGTGTAGAAATAGCCAAGAGAAAATATAAGGATCTTGAGCCGGAGCAGATGATCCAATTGGGGCAGTATGCATTGGATGTGGCTATTATTGAAGATTCAACTGATGAGGAAGTTCGCGAAATGTTCCTTCGTTTGCAGAATGGAACTAGTTTGAAGGCCCAGGAAAAACGCCATGCTCGTGTTGGCAAAATGCGCGACTTTATTTGTAAATTGTCCAAGCATTCTTTTTTCAGTTCGGTTAATTTTGATAATAGTCGATTCACATATGAGCATATTGCTGCTCAAATGACTTTGCTCACCCTTCGTGGCGACATTTGCAACGTCAAAGACCACGATTTGAATTTAATGTATGATGAACAAAAAGACTTTAATTCAAAGTCTTCAACAGCAAATCAGATAAAGAGAGTTCTCAATTTTTTATACACAATGTTTCCGGAAAAATCTCCGGAATTGAAACGATATAATGTACTGTCTCTTTATATTTTGATTTCTGAATTAATGGAAAATTATGTAATTAAAGGACGTGAAAAAGAGCTTGCTGATTGGTTTGTTGATTTTGAGGTGCGTCGAGCTCAAGAAGATTTAAAGCCTGCAGAAGAACAAAATCCGGCTTTTGTGACCTATCATGAAAAAACTACAAATAGTACAGACGGAGCCGATTCTCTTAAATATCGTAATAGTTTCCTTATGGAAGATTTGTTCCAACATGTCAAGAAATTATGTCCAAAAGATCCTAAACGTTTGTTTGATGAGGTTCAGCGTCGTGTTATTTATAGAAAGTATAACGGTATTTGTCAAAAATGTGGAAAAAAGTGCGGCTGGAATAATTACCAAGCAGATCATATAAAGCCATGGAGTAAGGGCGGTAAAACAACTATAGAAAACGGGCAACTCCTATGCTCTGAATGTAACCAGGAAAAAGGTGCGAGTGATTAAAGTCATTCATGATTACTTATCAATACGCGCAAAGTGATGACGGCTCTTTAAAAAACATCAGTGATGTAACTGATGCGTATAGAAAGGTTCATAACTTTACATGCTTTGGATGCAATAATGAATTGACTGCGATTCTTGGAAAACAGCGTGAACGTCATTTTAGGCATATTCCAGGTTGTATTTGCAATCCCGAAACATATTTGCATCAAGTCGGGAAAAAGATGTTTGTCGATTTGTTTGAATTGGCAAAGAAAACAAATAAAAGATTGTTGGTTGATTTTCTTCAAACGAAAATATGCGTAAACCCCGACTGTCCTTTAGGAAAAGATCATTGCATTGAAAATGAGGGGGAATACGAAGAATTCGAGCTTTTTCCTCACTTCAACCATTATGAAGTAGAAAAATATGATCCCGATACCGGTTTGAAGCCAGATATCTTACTAACTAATGATGATGGCGAAAAAGTTTATATTGAAATATTTGTAAAACATGAATCAAGTGATGAAAAGATAAATTCCAAAGTTCCTATTGTAGAAATAAGCCTTTCTGAGGAATCCGATTTAAAATGTTTACAACCTGAATTGAATGATGACGATATAAAAATAGACAACGCGTTCACAGAATGTTTTAATATTCCTAATTCAACAATACTTGCGGAAAAACCAATCTGTCTAAAAGGTCTTGATAAAGCTCGACAACATTTTTTAGACTATTTTCAGTACTATCAGAAAAATGAACAGCCTGTTGAGCTTGTTTATTCATGTACAAAAATATGTGAGTCAAAAAATTGTCCTCATTTAGAAAAAGGACACTGCGTTAAACCTTCAGGATACGATCGGCTTGATTTGGCAGAAATATTCAATACATTCATAAAAAAAGAAAATATTGAGAATTTATCACAAGATTTAATTATTACGAATAGTAAAAAAACGAAAATACGATTTCAGTTTGGATTGATGTTGTCAGAAACCAGCAAATATGATGATGCCGAGCATGTTGTTCAATATGCAATCAATCTAGATTCTGATACATATCCGTGGCAAGAACGCTCTGTGATTCAAGAAGGTTCTAAAGTCCGCTTCTTAAATTTTGAGAAGAAAAATGAATTAGATTGCAAGAGACAATTTTTTGACGCTGTAGTCATTTATAAAAATGGTCGCTGCATGCCATTGAGTGAACATAAAATTACGGATATTAGAAAAAAAATTTTAGAACAGAAACAAGCTATCGTTGAATATATCCTTATCCCAATATCAAGACTAGAACAAGAATTAGGATTCCCTACTTATAAGGAACAATTCAAAGCCGCCATTTCCGTTTTCAAATTAAAGAAACTAAATGTGAAAAACTGCTTTCTTTGCAAGTATAGTGGCGATAATTCGTATAACTGGGATGATGAAAGTAAACCCGTTTTTTGCAAGACATTTCGATTCCCATGCTCTTCTGGTCAAGCCGTTGGCTGTGAGCGGTATAGGATTAAGTACGATGCTGTTCAAGAGTATTTGAGTAATGATGGTATGAAAAAGTTGTTGTTTGAATGTATTGAAACTTTTAGGGTCAAGTAAAAATTATGCAAATGTTATATATGATTGTTTTGGCAATTAGGCGGCGGTCTTGTATGAACAATTGTGCTGTTGAAATTGCGAAAATAAGAATTAAAGCGAAATAGTGTCCATCCCCTTTATCTTGATGAAGATTTCCATGTCCAGAAATTAAAGTATGTTTTTTTAGAAGGAGAAATATCTTCAAATAATTTTATGGATTAGATCTCGTGTGAAATAATTTTAGCTTGATCAACAATGAATATGGTCGCTTATGAATATACTATTAAAAAGTTGCGAATACAAAAATAGAAAGAGGAAATAAAAAAGTGATATGCCCATCTGGTATTGATTTAGAACAACTTGTCCCTGTAAATGGAAATAAGTTTTTATTCCATTATACAACGTATTCATCTGCTTTGGGAATACTACTTAGTCAACAAATGCGACTAAGTTCTCTTGCAAATATGAATGATCCGTTGGAATTTGAGGATCATAGTAGAGATGGTTTAGTTTTTCATGGAAAACCATCAAATGAAGATCTTGCAAAGTGGATTCATGACTTTGTTGAAGCTGTTAAGGAAAAAAATAGGTCGGTGCGATTGGCGTCTTTTGCTATGGATATGCCCCTTAATAATCCTCCGAAGGGAGCACAAGATAATCTGTACAATAATTTGTGTAAGGGATGGGCTCGTTCAAGGATGTGGGCTCAATATGCAGATAAACATAGAGGAATCTGTCTAATTTTTGACAAGGAAAACTTGATAAAGGCTTTTAAGGATGAATTTAAGGAAGATTCTTGTGAAGCCCTTTGTAAGGCTGTTGAATACACAAATGACCTTGATCCGTTGAAGGATGCTTTGTGCAAGTCTTGCAAGTCGCTTTTAACAACAGAAAAAATTAATTTCTTGTTTCAAAAATGCCAAGACTTTAGGGATGAACAGGAATTTCGATTGTTACTTATCAATAAAAAGTTGAAGGATGCCAAAGAACTAGTTTCATTTTCTATTGCAGATTCCTTATGCGGAGTTATTTCAGGTGTGAATTTCCCAAAAGAAGATAGACCATCTTTAGAGCGGGCGGTGGAATCCTGTAATCCTGAAATAAGATATTTCTCTATAAGATGGGAATATGGCGTTCCGAATCTTTATGACTATGCACATTCAAGGGAACTGATAAAGAGAGTTCTTAGCAAATAGCGGTCGAATTTTTCGTTCGGAATGCTCAATTGCCGTATTTTTCCATGAAATGTGAGTAATCCATGATTTCGTCGTTTGATGGTATTTGTTGTTTTGATACGACGATGTGCTTTATTGTATTAAAGGAAATGTTGCGACGTTGTAATTCCTGTCTTAGGGCGCTTTCTCGTCCTATTTCTTTGGCTAAAGCGGCGTCTAATCTTTTCATAACTCGGGAAAGTCTTTTCTGCGCAAAAGAAACATCTTCTCGGTACTGATATAGATTGATTGCAAAATTTTTGCATTGAATATTTATGATGTCAGAATTTTGTTTGTTTTTGAGTATGACATCGAATTCGCGATGCGTTTTTGTTCTTTTTATATCTATTAAAACAAATTTATCCTTGTTGAATTCTTCCTTCATTCTTTTTTCGAACAAAAAACCAGAACGAATTAGATATCTTTTGTGTTTTTCACATGCTTCTGATGTAATGTTGGTTATAAATCGGGAGACAAGATTAGCGTTTGTGTAGTAATGTCCTGCGGTCTCTATGAATGGCATATAATCATTGATTGCTTCATAGAGATTGCTAGGCTTTGAAACGAATCGACTTTCTACATTTTTTCGTACTATTGCATAATCTTCTTTATTACAAAGAGAAAGAACGTAGTCAATATCATTCTGAATTTTTGATGATTGTACAGGTGGGATAAATTGAAGTCTTTGTTTGTACATGTCGCTGCAATTGAATGCTGTGTCAAAGGCGATTGTTTTTGTTTTGCAAAAATCTTTAGGATTTGATAAACCGGTAGCCGTAAGATCAAATGGGTCTATTCTATTCGCTTCGTAAAAATTATCAATTAAAGGCCGAAAATCTCTGTCTGAATATTCTGACGCAAGTATCTTGTAATAATTGTCTATCCACTTTGATCTTTTTTCCAATTCAAGGCTTACTTCTTTTAAGTGCATCTGAGATGTAGAGGTATTTCGAGATGAAAGACGGAAAAGGATTTCGCTGTGTCTTAATTGGTGCTCTGCGAACATCTTTAAGTTGCATAGAGTTGGCTTTATTTGGTCTTGATAGATTTTTTTATTAAAATTGTCAAAACAATCAATTATTGAAAGGATTGAATCGGATTCAAAGGGATATTTTTTTTGTACAAATGAGATAAAAGATGATATAGATATAGAATTTAAGGTCTCGTCCATTGGTTCATTAAAGAAATCATTATAAACAGTGTTTATGATTCTTGACGATCCTTCAAAAAGTTGGATGGAAGATTGGAAGGGGTTTTGTGGATCCATTGCTAAAGCTTGCATATTATTTCCCTTCTTAATTAAGGATTATTTCGATGAATTTTGTAGATAGATTTAGGAACACAGCAAAAAGCTCGTTTGTTTTTTTCATGTATTCTGCTAAAGATATGATTTCAGTTTTTTTTCCTCCTTTTCCGCATTTCATAATAATCTCTGATTTTATGCAATCGAATTTAGATGCTGAGTGAGATGGTGCATTTCTTAATCTGTTGTCATGCCCAAGCAATAAGTTTTTTAATTTCGGATTAGATTCAAAATTTTTCCCTCGGCCATCCATGTCGGTTTCTAAATATTTTTCCCATGTAAATGTGGGCTCTTGGAATGTGTTCCAATTTCGACTATTTTCTAAATTTGAAATAGCTGTTGGAATTATGAACATTGAACAGGTGGCTTCATAAATATCTGCGTAGATTTTCTTTATGTCGTTCCAGTGGCAGGAAATTTTAGAGGAATAGTTGCTTTGATTGCATTTTTGCATAAGCGTGATTTTTTTGAATTCGTGCTCGTGTTCAAAATACGAATCATATGCATTGTATATTTTTTCGAGCCAGTCTTCGCATTGACTCTGAATATCCTGTTTTATATCTGCAAATCTCACATCATTCTTGTATTTTGTAAACAAGTTGTTAAAATCAGTAAATAATTTATTCCATTCGCCTGAAAGGAAATATGAAGAGCATTCGTTTAATTCAGAAAGAAAAAAAACTTTTGTTTTATTACAGATTTTTTCTGCCTCGTTAAGACTTTTATCTTTCAGAATACGAAAAAAAGTCTTGTTGTCAATCCATTTTTGCTTAGATTTAATTAGATCTTGTTCGTAGGTTTCGAAAAGATTCATCTTCGTTAGTCCCATTTTTACTGCAAGCATTGTTGTCTGCATTGGGGCCGGAAGGCCTGAATACATGTCTAGAGGTTTGTCTGGACTAACGGTTGTATCGATTGCGTCTTTTTCGTCCTTTGTAAGTTCAGCTCCTTTGAGGAACAGATTCCTATTTTGGTCATAACCAACTGTTATTTTTTCAGAACAGTTTTTACATGTGAATGAAGTTTCTTGTGGAAAGTATCCTGCAAATGAAAAATGTACTTTGATGTTTTGTGAACAACTTGTGCATTTGATTGGGAAACATGAAATCATAAATAATCCTCTTAAATTGCTGAGTGTGAAGAGATGAATTAATGTGCAAAAAATATATAATTTACAAATTAATTTTGAGTAAAAAAGTAATTTGTAATAAATAACTTCACTGTGCTAAAAATAGAAGATGTCGCTTGCTTTTTGCTAGCTTGCAGTAAGAGAAGGTACTATGTTGGCGAAATTTTCAATTTCGCAGCTAGCTTCAGATTTATATGTTGGATTGGTTTGTAGTGTTCCCTCTCATTTCTTGTATCAGCTGCCCAATATTCGATCCCATATCATTCTTTAACGCGTCAACGCTCTCCGTGAACATTTTTTCGTTTGCAATAGCCGTATCGATAGCCTGCATAAACGGTTGTGTTTTA
>Ga0247610_10006182_pt1 | contig 12499 bp, 11 predicted proteins | sample 174DNAGHGhighgp2_FD_193483 | JGI IMG/M metagenome (GOLD analysis project Ga0247610, IMG submission 193483) | Sheep rumen microbial communities from Palmerston North, Manawatu-Wanganui, New Zealand - 1742 DNA GHGhigh gp2 | ecosystem: Host-associated > Mammals > Digestive system > Stomach > Rumen...
GATTTAATGGATAGATATTTTGCAAATTATTCATCAGAATTAGGTATTTCTAGAACAGATTTCTTAATTATGGGTTCAAGAGATAACAATATCCCTGTTAATGGATTTGATATGGCAGTATTAGCATTAAAGGTTGCTGGTCGTAAAAATGGTGTTTCAAAACTTCATGGTGATGTTTCAAAGAGATTATTCTCTACTCTTTGGCCAAATACTTCTTTAGAGGAAGTTCCTATAACATACGTTACAAATGGTGTACATACATGTACATGGCTTGCACCTAATCTAAAAGAATTATATAACGTATACTTACGTCCATTCTGGCAGGAAAAAGTTCATGAAAAAGATATTTGGAATGACATAGATAACATCCCTGATGAAGAACTATGGAAAGTTCACCAAGAACAAAAACAAAAGTTAATAAATGTAGTTCGTGAAAATGTTAGAGCACAAAAAATTAGAAATAATGATTCAATTGAAGAAATAAATGAAGTCGATAATCTACTAGATCCAAAAGCATTAACAATTGGATTTGCTAGAAGGTTCGCTACATATAAAAGAGCAGATTTAATTTTCAGAGATATCGAAAAAATCACTCAATTATTAAACAATTCTCAAAGACCTGTACAAATAATCTTCGCTGGTAAACCTCATCCAGCAGATATACAAGGTCAAGATTTAGTTAAAGAAATATACGAATTTTCAAAAATGCCTCAATTTAAAAACAAGGTTGTAATATTGGAAAATTACAATATGTTTGTTTCTAGGTATTTGGTAAGTGGTGTTGATGTATGGCTTAACAATCCACGTCGCCCACTAGAAGCATCTGGAACATCTGGTGAAAAAGCAGGATTAAATGGTGTAATCAACTTTAGTATATTAGATGGTTGGTGGCTAGAAGGCTACGATGGAAAAAATGGTTGGGCAATTGGAGACGATACTGAATATACTAACTATGAACTTCAAGATAATGCCGATAGTAAGAGTATCTATTCTATTTTAGAAAATGAAATAATGCCTTTATACTATAAAAAAGATTCAAGTGGTATTAATAGAGAATGGATTAAAATGATGAAAAACTCTATTAAGTCAGTAGGCGGAATTTATAATACAAACAGAATGCTATGTGACTATTTAGAAAGATTATATATTCCACAGCTTGCACTTACAAAAGGCGATTACGCAGATGCACAAAAAGTATCAGATTTTTATAATTGGAAACAAGATATTTCAAAAGATTGGCCAGAAGTATCTATTTCAGCTCCAGAAATAAATAATGAACTATCAATAAAAGCTGGAGAACAAATAAAACTTGTTTGTTCAGTGTCTCTTGGAAAAATTGATCCAAAATACATTTCTTGTGAAGTATTCTTTGGAAAATTTCAAAATGGAGAAAAGCTTTTAGGAAGTGCATTTAAAGAAATGGAACTTTCTAAAGATTTAGGAAATGGAGTTTATGAATATTCTTCAACTTTGGACATAGATAATGGTGGAAACTATGGATATACATTTAGAGTTCTTCCAAAAAATGATATGTTAATATCAAAACAAGATATGTCTTTAGTTAAATGGGTTGAAAACTAATGAAAGGACTTGATTTATTATGCGTAAAACAAAAATAGTTTGTACACTTGGTCCTGCAGTCGATGATTATCAAAAACTAGTATCTCTATGCAAAGCTGGTATGAATGTTGCTCGAATAAACTTCTCACATGGAGATTATGAACAACAATCGAAAAGAATCGACTTATTTAAAAAAGTAAGAGATGATTTAGGTCTTCCTATCCCCCTTATGCTAGATACCAAAGGTCCAGAAATAAGAATTGGTAAATTTGAAAATGATGAAATATACTTAAATGAGAACTCTATTTTTACGTTGGCACATGAAGAATGCATAGGTAATGAACATCAAGTTTTTGTTAATTATTCTGATTTATACAAGGATGTATCTGTTGGAAGTAAGATTCTTGTAAATGATGGATTAATAGAGCTAGAAGTATTAGAAATACTTGATAAAGATATTAGATGCCTAGTTAAAAATGGCGGAAAATTATCAAACAGAAAGTCAATAAACGTTCCTGGACTTTCACTTAATCTTCCTCTTTTAAGCGACAAAGATAAACAAGACATTATTTTTGGTATTCAAAATGGTTTTGATATTATCGCTGCTTCATTTGTTAGAAAAGCAGATGATATCTTAGCTATTAGAGAAGTACTTCGTGAAAACAATGCTGATGGAATCAAAATTATTTCTAAAATTGAAAACATTGAAGGTGTAGAAAACTTTGAAAAAATATTGGAAGTATCAGATGGTATAATGGTTGCTCGTGGAGATTTAAGTGTTGAAATTCCTATGGAAAGAGTTCCAATGCTTCAAAAGAAGTTTATTAGAAAATGCTTAGACCAAGCCAAACAAGTTATTGTAGCTACTCAAATGTTAGAAAGCATGGTCGAAAATCCTCGTCCAACTAGAGCTGAAGTAAGCGATGTAGCAAATGCCGTACTAGATGGCACATCAGCAATTATGCTATCTGGTGAAACTGCAACTGGCAATTATCCAACCGAATGTGTTCAAATGATGAGTAAAATTGCTGAGACTATTGAGAATCAAATGGAACATTGGAAAATACTAAATTCAAAAACTAGAAGTGGTGATCTTCAAAATACTACAATGGATTTAGTAATTGGTCATTCTCTTTGTGAAGTCGCAATGCAAACAAATGCAAAAGCTATTTTTTCACTTTCAGCACATGGAAACACGCCTAAAGCAATATCTTCATTTAGACCTAATTGCGATATTATCGCAATTACGCCTGATTCTACTACCGCAAGACAAATGAATTTAATTTGGGGTGTTACACCAATAATAGTAGATAAAGATTTTGCTGATAACATGATAGTAAACGGAATAGAGATTAGTAAGAAAAATAAATATGTTGTTCCCGATGATATAGCTGTTATTGGAGGATCTGATACATATGATTATCATAATAAATCTGCATTTAAGTCTTACAAAACAGTTGGTGGAATTTGTAAAATATAAAAAATAAGGTATGGATTTTTCCATACCTTTTTGTTTAATATTCTTTATAACTTCCCCAGCTCTCTTCTGAATGACTAACATCAGTACTTTCATTATATGAATTGTCTGTATAAACATCTGTTGTTGAATAATCTTCTAAAACTTCCTGATACTCAGAACTTGAATCTGTATTAGTATTTAAATCAGTTTTAATTGTAGTTTTGGCATTCATATTAGGTTTAGCCTTGCCAATCATTCTTGCTCTCATAATATTTAGTCTAAACAAACCAATAATTGCATAATAAACAAAAACAGCTATTCCAAAACTAGTAACCAAGTATAAAAATGATGCACTCCCGCTAGAGCCATATGGTGCAAATCCAATTTTAAATAGCCCAATCATTCCACAAACAGCGATTATTATGCCATATATACTTCCTAATTTTAATCCAACCTTTTTCCTTAATCTGCACATAATCGCAGAGATTAATGGAACCATAAGCAACAATACAAAAATTATTATGTTTAAAATATTAGTAAAACCTTTGCCAAATTGATCCGCAACATTATCACTAATTGGTCTATATATGCTTTCTATAAATTCAGAATTTATAAATGATACTAGGAAAAAAGCAAGTGTTATTACTGAAATAATAATTCCTATTATAAATCTTCTCTTATAAATTCTTTCAACACTTCTTATGCTTTTTTCGTTCATTATTGCTCCTCTTTTCTAATGTATTTAACTACTTCTAAGTCATTTTCTTTAGCTCTTTCACACATTCGGTTATATATCCTATTTCTTAAATCTTTCTGCTTTTCTTTAATACTAGATATATTATCATTTGCAAAAAAAGGACCATCTATATATGAAATTATTTGTACTCCATTTTTTCCATATTTATGATATGTATTTGTTACACAAAACGATGGGCAATTGTATTTAATAGGATACTTGAATGATACATCGGTAAAATTTCTTATAAAAGTACAATATGGCCAGATATGAGCTTCTGGATATATTGTTATCGATGATTTTTTCTTTATTAAGTAATACTCTATTGCCTCAAAAAAATTCTTCATTCCTGATATACCATTAGGAATAGGAATAGCATGAAGCATTTTTACTAACGTTCTAAGACCTTTCATAGAAACATTTTCAGGATTAACTATTAATGCATTCGTTTTGGGGAAAACGTGATTTGTTGGTATAAAAGTATCACAAAAAGGTTGTGTGTGATTTGCATAAATGAAATAACCTTGATGTTTATATTTTTTTATTATCTCTTTTCCTATATATTTAATGTGAAATTTAAACTTAGGAACCAAAGATTTAATCGGCAAACTAATTACAAAAACAATTACTTCTCCAATCTTCCAAAAGATGTTTCTGTGTATATATTTGTAGTTTTCATCAATAATATCAGGAGTTATCTTTGCATCTGAAAACTCATCATTTAGCTCATCATTATAATAAACAATCTTTTGCTCCATAAAAAGCCAATTCACTCTTTTCTAAATAATTATTTTAATAATTGCTTAAGTAATTCTGGATCAGTTGTATATTCTAAAGGCTTTTTATAAAACTCTTCATATACATTTTTCCATGCTTCATAATTTGCTTTTTTCATGATGGCTGCACATTCCCTATCAGAAAGACCACCACTAGGATAAATAGGGGTTAAAATATTTATTGTATACTCCTGAATTGGAAAACCATCATCTCCAATAATATTGCTATCTTCCATAGTAATAAATATTGGCAATACAGGAACTCTACTCTTGGCTGCCATCTTGAAAGCACCATCTTTAAGTGGCTTTGGTTTTTTATAGTTCCACCATAAACTTTGTTCTGGATAAACTAAAATAAAATCTCCGCTTTGTAATGCTTCTTTTTGTGCATCTAAAAATTCCATCATTACATGTCTATTAGATGAAAGTGGCATTGTATAACAATTTCTCATTAAAAATCCATAAAAGCCAGGGAAATTTGTGTAGTTTCCCTCTCTAATTACTTTGTATAAATATTTGTGATTTTTGTAATGAATCGTATCTCTAAAAACCTTTTCAACTGTAAAACAATCTAATGGGTTAAAATGATTACATGTAACAATAGCACCCGAAGTTAATGAATTAAAATTTTCTATACCTTTAATTTGTTTAATAATCAATTTATTATTTTTTAAAAGAGCATTGAAAAATTGTGCACCAACAGAATAAGCAAATTTAGTTTTTACTTTGCTTAAATATTTTTTTCTCAAAAAATCCACCTGTCCCGGTGTAAGTACAATAGTTGGAGGATCTTTTTCTGGATCAACATCAAATTTTCCTTCTTTTTCATATTGCTCTATTAGATTCAAAACTTCTAAACGATCTGGTGCCTTCTCTATATGGTTTTCTTCAACTTTTACAGATTTTTCTTCATTTTTAACATCAACTTTAATATTAAACTTTTGGTTTCCCATAAAGTCAAAAATCTTTTTTTGAGACATAAATCACACCTCTACTCTATTTTTTAATAATAAAGCAATTTGGATTATCCGATCCAACACAAGAAGCTTCTTTCATAGCAAGTACAACAAGGCCATCTCCCGCTTCTTTATCTCTGCTCTTTTCTTCATCAGTATAATTATTTTTCATTGCAATGATATCATCATAATAATCAGTCTTTTTAGCAACTGGCCAAAAGAACTCTTCATATAAAATATTATCATAGTGCCATGGTTTAAAAGAAAGATTATAATGAATTAAATTTAATTTTTGCTTTTTATCTTCTAGTTCTGCAAAAGGCATTTTATCCCATGAATCACTTATTATTTTTACTCTTCCTTTGCAAATTCTATTTAAGTAATCTTGATCTTGTGCAACTTTAAACTTAATTGTACTCAATAAATATACAAATTTTTCTTGAAAGTCAAATGCTCTCATTTCTTTTAAGTTCATTATTAATATTCCTGCATTGAAATAATTGTTGAAATCATTTACTCCAACAACCCTTTCAACATATACTTTAAACTCATCAATTACTTGAACTGCACCATCCGGAGCAGCGCCAACTAGATTATTTCCAATATCTATATCATACAATCCTGCTATATCTTCTAGTATAGCTATATCACTATCTAGATATAGTGCTTTATCAAACTCAGGAAATAAGTCCGGAATAAATAGTCTAAAATATGTAGATTTTGAATAATAATCTCTTGTATATAATTTTTCAGAAATTTTTTGAATATGATTAGTAACATCAACAAATTCAATGCTAACATTCTCACATTCATATTTCTTAATCTTTTTAATATTACTCTCACTAATATTATTATATAAAACTTTAACTAAGTAATTGTTTTCTAAAGACATCGTATCTTTTAAGCTTTGTAATGATACTGCTAAAAATGGAATATAACCATCATCTACAGCAAAAAATATTGGAATATCTTTCCTTGTGTTCTTCATTTTATAATATGTAGTTGTTAAACTACATTCCCCTTTCTAAATTGTTCTCATATTCTTCTTTTAATCTCATGTACTCATCTAAATCTTTATCAAATCTATGCGCTTTATAGTACTTGTGAACGTCATCTATATGCCATTGCTTAATATTTACTACCTTAAACCATGGCCAAAGTAATAGTCTTTTGCAAAAATGACAAACCAAAGTATCTTTCCTATCAAACTTCGACTGTTCATTATACCTTCTAGGTAAAAAACCCATTTTGGTTTTTGAACGGTATATAGCATCTTGATCTGCAAAAAGCATTTTAGTCGTTCTAATTAATTCTCTGGCTTTTTCAAGTAATTTTGTTTCTTTAATTTTACTCATATTAAAAAGAAGCATACCAGCATTAAAGTAATCTGGCCAAATAAGCCAGCATCCATATTTCTCTTTAACCGCTAAAAATTCAACATCATTAACATCTTTACTATATAAATCATTAATATCATCTGCAATCATCATATCTATATCCAAATACAACAATTTATCAGGCATATCTGGAATTAAATCTGCAAGAAGTCTTAATAATGTATATGGTGTACAATATGCATTTTCATTTTTACAATTTCCAAATTCTTCTTCGTACAAAGAAGTAACATCCACTTTAGTGACTTTGTTCTTTTCGTTTTTACTTTTAACAACTTTATCCAAAAAAGCAATTTGCGAATCTGAAATGCATTTATAATTTTCATTTACTCTAGTTAAATCCATAGTAAAAATGTAACAATTAATCGCTTCTTTAGTCCTATTAGTAATCGATAAAAGCTCTGTAAGTGCTCCATCGAACACTTTATCATTTCCGCGAAAGCATAATATTAATCATATTTTACCCCTTTTCATCTAGTAAAGATTTTATCACAGACAGCCTTTTTTTACAAATTATTATGTTTACCAAATTGGCTATTTTTCTTTGCAAGTTATGATAATTAATATTGTTGCTAATTTCATTATTTATTGTATAATATATGTAATGACAAATGATAAGAGGTGGATTTTAAGTGAGTTCAGAAACAGTTTTATCACATAACGTGTATAATGAAAATATGATTCCTCAAACAATTGAAGAATTAAAAGAATGGTATAATGATCATAACTTACCTTCTTCAGACGTTACTAGATTTTATATCGGTTACGATTATCAAGGAAGTTGTGCTTATGGTATATACAAAAAAACATCTGATAATACATTCGTTGTTTATAAAAATAAACCAGACGGAACAAGAGCTATTAGATATTCAGGTGATGATGAAGCCATCGCAGTTAATGAATTGTTTAAGAAAATGGTAGTCGAATTAAAAAAGCAGTCTCAAATTACAAAAGCCATTGAAGATGAAGAAAGAGAAGCAAAACAAAGACTACTAGCAAATAAACAAATGTTTAGAAACAAATATAATTTTCATCAAGACACTGGATTACTAATGTTTGTTGCTATAATTGTTGTGGTGGTTATTACTACTGTATTTTCAATTTATTCATCAAGAGCAAAGAGATACAGAGTCGATAACTATTATTATGATGTTATTCAACAAAAAATTGATAATCAAAAGAAACCTGTACAATAAAAGAAAGGTTCACTAGAAATAGTGAACCTTCTTTTTTAATTTATTTCTTTCTTTTTAGTTTTAAGCATCGTGAATAATACTACTATTCCAGCTATTAAAACAAACAAATAGAAATTCATCACCCTAACCAAAAGCATAACACTATTGATTAAATGCTCTGGTATGATGTTTTTAAATAGTCCCATATATGCTGCTTCTGAAACACCAACAGCACCAGGCGAAGGAATTCCTGAAGTAGTAGCATAGACTATAGATTGTAGTGAAGTGACTGCAAACCAACTATGTGTGCTCAAGCCAATTGCTCTATAAGCCCAATATGAAATCAAATAATATAATGTATATTGAACATAATAGCTAAGCAAAGTTTTTAAAATAATACTCTTATTTTGCTTAATATGTTTTGCATCTTCTTTATACTTATTAGCATGCTCTATTAGTTTTGATTCTCTATTTTCTTGTTTTTCTTTTGCTTTTTCAATAGCTTTTTCAACATCACCAATACGGACTTTATTAATTCTTTTTATTTTTCTATCTGTGAATTTACGAAGTAGTTTTATTACAAATCCTATCATTTTATCAAGCGTTTTTTCTGAAAAAATAGCAATCAGAAAAAGAACAACAGCGCAAGTATTTAAAAACGTACCCAAAATGAAGAATGCAGCTAAACCGGCATCTAAGTATTGATAATTAAATATCAAATTAAATAATGAAAGTGTAATAGTAACAAATATAACACAAGTAATATTAATAAGTAACGTTAGTGTACTGCTTCCTGCACTAATACCATCTCTATGCATATAATATATTTGCATTGGTTGTCCGCCTGATGCTGCAGGAGTGATAGCATTAAAGAAAAAGCCAATAAAAGCATATTTTAGATTCTTTAAAAATGTAGTTTTTTCTCCCAAATGTTTAAGCATTCTGCCGAATATTTATTGCTTCCAAACACAAGAATGAAAACATTGTTAAAATACCAATAGCTATAAATTTCCAGCTAGATTTTTTTAATGTATTTAATAGTTCTTCGCCATCTTGATCTTTAAAAATAATCCAAAAAGTAAGTACAATCAAAGCAATAAAAAAGACCAAATTACGAAGATACTTTCCTATCTTTTTCTTATCCAAATTATTTCACCTTTCTTTTAAAGTGACTTTTCACTTGTTAAAGTATACCATCTTTGAACCTGCATTGCAAACTAAAACAACCTAAAAATGGGCTATATTTTCAATATATAGCCCATCTTTTTTATAGTCTTTTTAATATATCATCTTTAGAAATTCCAAGCTGAATTAGTTCATCAATTTCCTTTTTGATTGCTATTATTTTTTCATCAACTTTCACTTTTGTTATAGATTTAGTATCATCTGTAATAAAAGTTCCTTTTGTAGAAACTGTGATTATTACTCCTCTTCTTTCTAATTCATCATATGCTTTTTTAACAGTATTAGGATTAATTCCCAAATTACTAGCTAATTCTCTAACGCTTTCAATCTTTTGTTTTGGTTTATATACTCCGAAGTGTTACAAACCTTTCTATTTCATTAACAATTTGTTCGTAGATCGGAGTTCTATTTGTATAATCAATTTGCAATATTAATTCCTCCTCTACAATTAGTTATTTATTATTTTTAATATTTCTTCTCCTCTAACTGTATTATATCCTTTTGCTGCCAAATTATATACTCCTTTTATATCGTTAGTATAAAACGAAATATGTGGACCATAACATAATAATACTACATATGGAGAAGAGACATCAAATGAATCATCTTTGTGCGAGATGATGAAAGCTCTTTTCTCTAAAAGCGATGTATTATTAATTCCCTCTTGAAGAGCAGATTGAAGAAACATATCAAAAGAAGAAACATCTTCTTTTGTTGCCGAATCAATTGGCTTTGATTCATTGTTAGATTCATTATCTCCCGAGTAATCTATATATTTTTCTATAATTTCTTGGTCATATAATTGTACTCTTTCTATATCTTTATTAATACTTCTTGCATAATTTATTATCTCATAATTGTTATCAATATTTAAATAGTAGCAATTATTAATATCATCTAATGCAAAAATATTTGCTAATTCTATCGCCTTTTTAGAAGTCTTTTTAAATTTTCCATAGTTTAAATATCTTTTTATTAACTTGTGATTTTTATAATCAACACTTAATAATTGATATAATTCCGTATCCTGTTTCATCATGTTATAAAAATCTTTTGAGGTAATATTATCTAAATCATCGCTTAAACTATTTTTAATTTCTTCTCTATCTACCCCTAATAATCTATGACCATTTAATAAGAACTCTTTGTTATACTCATTAAATTCATATTTATTTTGGCCATATTTTTCCATGACTTCATCTAGTGTATTTCCAACCCACTTATAAATATCATATTTTTTACCATTTTTAGCAGTTAATGTCATATGGCAATTAACATCCGATAAGTAAGGAGAATATGAAGAATAGACATAGTAATTAAATCTATCAGCTAGCATTTTTTCAATCAATAGTGGATTGTTTACTGTTATATCAAAAGAATTTGAAAAATCTCTATTTCCAATTTCAGTAATTCTTGCAGACTCTATTTCAGATATTTTTATACTTCTTTTATATAGATTATTTATGTGTGGTACAACAAGTTCGAAAAATGCAAACATTGTTAATCCGGAAATAATAAATGCTGGAATTGTAATTCTTAATTTAATTTTCTTATTTGTAATCATATCAAATAAATAATAGTAAGTAGCCATTATTGCGACAAAAAATAATACCGCAATTCCTTCATTATATAATTTGGTTGAAACCATAAAACCTATGAAAGGAGTTAAAGTTAAGAATTTAATTATCAAGTGTAAATAATCGTTTTCATACGACTCTTCTGCCATTTCATACTTTTTATTCTTAAACAGTTTTAAACCAATAAAGAAGTATATTATTGTCAAAATCAGCATTTTTATAACACTTATTGAATTATAATCATATGTGCCTTTCCCATTAACTATACTGGCTATTAGCAATGAAGGTGCTGTATAATTCAACTCTTCATAGTACTCAATTTCACTTTGATTTTGTGATAGTTTATAATTCATAGTTCCGTCATAATTATTAGAATTTATTCTTGAACAAGTAATTATAAATGGTACTAAAAATAAAATTAGTAAAATACTTACAAAAGTTGCAAAAATATTTCCAGAAAAACTAATTGCTAAGTTGCTTACTACAAAAACAAATATATATGAAATCGTAAAAAACAAGAATACATCCCAAATCATACCACTAAATAATACCGCTGGTGAAATTGCAAGAAATATTAAAGAAGATATAGTTGTAATTGCTTGTAATAGCACTAATAATAGTATTCCGCCAATTGTATTAGTTATAAATATGCTTTTCCTAGAAATAGGCATAGAACCAATAAAATCCGCACTCTTCTTTTTAAAAGTGTAGTTAAATAGTTGAATACTCAATACAACAGGAATAATGTACATGAATATTATATTAAATACTCCTAGTTCCTCAAATGTGACTACCATTTCGTTTCCATTAGCAACAGCTGATAGAGTGAGAATTGTAAATAATGGCAGAAGAATAAATAAAAATATTAAAAGTGCTTTTGATTTCTTTATATTTTCTATAAAGAAATTATAATTAAACAAGTGTGTTGAATTCATAACCAAGCACCTCCATTTGATAAATAAATACTTCTTCTAAAGTAAGTGGTAAAAAATCTAATACAATAGGGTTTAATTCTTTTAAATCTTTTTCGTATTTTTCTCTTTCACCCTTTAATATTACAGTTGCTACACTACCATTCTTTTTAAAACTAAGTACATTGTAGTTTTTAAATGTATCTTTTGACAAATCATCCTTTAAAGCTATTTGAATCTTAAACATATTTGTCTTTAAAGAATCAATATCGCTTTCAAAAATGATTCCACCTTTATATAAAAGCCCTATATTATCACAAATGTCTTCTAATTCTCTTAAATTATGGGAAGTCATAACAATTGTCGTTTCCTTTTTTGACATTTGCTCTGATAATTCTTTTTTTATAAAGTTTCTTACTACAGGATCTATACCGTCAAAAGTTTCATCAAAAAACATATAATCTGCATTTGTGCAAATAGCACAAATAATAGCTGTTTGACGTTTCATACCTTTTGAAAAATGGCTAACCTTTTTATCGCAAGGAATTTTTAATGTATCTGCAAGTTTTAATGCTCGTTCTGTTTCAAATTCTTTATAAATCTTTGAGTAATAAGTAACCATATCTTTTAAAGAATAGTTTTTAAAGAAGAATAAATCATCTGGGACAAAAACTAATTTTTGCATTAATTCTTCTTGCTCATTTAATACTGTGCCATCCAACTCTATTGTTCCGCGAATCAGCTTTAAAAATACTCATAATTATTCTTAG
>Ga0247610_10006183_pt1 | contig 12496 bp, 16 predicted proteins | sample 174DNAGHGhighgp2_FD_193483 | JGI IMG/M metagenome (GOLD analysis project Ga0247610, IMG submission 193483) | Sheep rumen microbial communities from Palmerston North, Manawatu-Wanganui, New Zealand - 1742 DNA GHGhigh gp2 | ecosystem: Host-associated > Mammals > Digestive system > Stomach > Rumen...
TAAAATCACCTTAATAATTATAACACATTTGATGTATTATGTTATAATTATAGAAGAATAGGTGATTGATTTGGGTAAGAAAACATTTAAAACAATCGATGAGCAGATTGAGATACTTAAAAATAAAGGTTTAGTTTTTGATGATGTTGAAAATCCAGGTGAAATATTAGTTAGGGAAAATTATTTTTTCTTAAATGGATACCGACATGTATTTTTAAAGTCCGCTGGAACTAGTCTTTTTATTGATGGTACGAATTTTTCGGAACTTTATGGACTTTTTACTTTTGATAGACATTTACGAAATATTTTGTTTAAAAATATTCTTATTGTTGAAAACAATGTAAAAAGTATTTTCTCTTATGTTATTTCAAAGAACCATGGTTATAAGGAAACAACTTATTTAGATTCTTCAATATTTACTAGAGATAGTCATAAAATAAGACAAATAAATGACTTAATTAGAAAAATGAAAAGGCAAATAAAGGTAAACGGGAAACAACATAATGCAACTAGACACTATATGGATAACTATGGATATTTACCTTTATGGGTTGTTGTAAAAGTTTTATCCTTTGGTATTGTAAGTGAGTTATACTGTGTTTTACAGAAAGAAGACCAGGAAGAGATAGCTTCATATTTTCACCTAAGTGTTGATGATTTATTAGTTTATTTGCCAATACTTAGTAATTACCGTAATTTATGTGCTCACGAAGATATTTGCTATGAACATAAAAGTCATACTTCAATAGCACCTAATAAATATCACAGCATATTAAACATTCCTAAAAACGAGGATAATGAATATGTTTATGGTCTTAATGATATGTTCGCTTTAATTATTATTTTAAAAGAGATATTAAGACAAAATGATTTTAATCTATTGATAAATGAAGTTGCTTATGAGATTGATATATTAGATGGCAAATTAAAAACTATTGATATTATTAAAGTCTTAGATCGTATGGGATTTCCACCAAATTATCGAGAGATATCAGATATATAGCTAATTGAAATATTGAATAATATATGTTATTCTTATATAGAAAATGAGGTATTGATATGAAAATGGATAGAAAAAAACTAGGAATTATAGGTATTGTTATTTTATTAATAATAGCAGTATTTTTAATTGTATATTTTGCTGCTAAAAGTAGTACTAAAGTAAAGAAAGATAATAAAAATTCAAACTATACTTTAAAGTTTACTTCAGAGCAAAATGGTGTAAAAATCAGTGAACTAGATTTCAAATATAAACAAAAACAACTTCAAGATATAACCCTAGTGTTATTCTATGATGATAAAGATATAGCATCAGAAATTGCTTCATTATATAAGCAAGAAAAATCATTTACAAATGTAGAACAAGAAGAAAATAAAATTATTCTTCATTATGGTGAAGAAGAGTTTAATAAATATTCTCGTTATAATAAAGAAGAATTGATAGAATTCGTAAAGTCTATGGGTTATACATATAACGAAAGTAAATAAAGGCCTCGTAAAGGCTTTTTTTAATGGCAAAAAACTTCGAGTTCTCATAATATAAATTAGGTGATACACATGGATGAAAGAATTCCAAAAAAGGTAATAATTGATGCTGGTCATGGTGGAAGTGATCCAGGTTCTAGTGGAAATGGTATCATTGAAAAAGATTACAATTTAAAAATAAGTAAGTATATAAGCAAACGACTTAATGAATTAGGGATAGAAAATCAATTAGTTAGAGATAGTGATGAAACGTTATCACCATCTGATCGTGTTAATAGGATTAAAAATATTTATGGTTCAGGAAATGACGTTCTTTTGATTTCTAATCATTTAAATGCAGGTCAGGGTGATGGTGCAGAAATAATATATGCATTAAGAAATAATGATAATTTTTCCAAAATTATTGCTGATAATATGCTTCTTGCAGGACAAAATGTCCGTAAATATTATCAAAGAAGACTTCCAAGTAATCCTTCTAAAGATTATTACTTTATTTTAAGAGATACAGCGAATAATGAAGCTATTTTAATGGAATATGCTTTTTTAGATAGTCCTAAAGATGATGTCAATCAAATAAAGAATAATTATGAAGGTTTAGCGGAAGCAATGGTCAAATCTATAGCTGAATATTTAGGAGTTAAGTATACACAACCAACATTAAATGATGATAATTACTATATTGTTCAAAAAGGTGATACCTTATGGAAAATTGCATCAAAGTTTAATTTATCAGTTGATAAACTTAAAGATATCAACAATTTAAATAGCAATCTTATAACAATTGGCCAAAAGTTGATCGTGTCCGATGATAATAAATCAAATGTTATTCCCAAAAATAATGTTGTTATCCACACAGTTGTTAAAGGTGATACACTTTGGGATCTTGCCAGAAAGTACAATACGACTGTAGATAGAATTAAGCAATTAAATGGACTCACATCTAATCTACTTCAAATAGGTCAAAAATTAATAGTAAGAGATGACGCTTCATCTTCAAGTGAGTCAAATTTATTTACTTATACAGTTCAAAAAGGAGATACACTATATAGCATATCTCGCAGATATAATACAACAGTTAGTGATATTGTTTCTTTAAATAATCTTAAAACAACAACATTATCTATAGGACAGAAACTATTGATTAAAAAAAATTAATCATTTAAGTGATTAATTTTTTTAATATAATGAAGCACATATTCCAGGGTCTGGGTTGTAAAAGCAGTGATTTTTATATCTACCTGCAAGTTTTTGATCATACCATACATTTTTGCATGAGGATCCCTTACTAGGTGCATAAAACCAGAGAGCATTTGTTGCTGGATAATAGTATTCTCCATCTAATACTCTTTGAGCTAACGCTTTTTCATTTGAGGTTGCAGCTGCATTATATAACGATGAGTTAACGCCTACAAATTGGTTTTTTTGATATATAGCATCATAAATACTGCGTATATTTTTAAAAGTATAGCAGTTTGCAAGCACTCTATTAACAACAACATTTCCGACCATAAGCATTCCGAGTTCGCCTTCATTTAAGGCTTCTGCACGCATTATACGTGCAAGCATATCGACATCTCTATCAGTATAACTAATTAACATATAATCACCTAACATATTATATGAAATATCTTGAATATAGACTATTTGCTATGTTATAATTTATTTGTTTACCGGAAAACCCTATAAATAGGGGTGTGGTATAATGGTAGCATAGGAGTCTCCAAAACTTTTGATGGGAGTTCGATTCTCTCCACCCCTGCCAGTAAGCATATTAAAAGCACTAACTAAATAGTTAGTGCTTTTTTATATTCCTATTGGAAATTTTAATTGTGGATTTTGTTCTTTAATCCTTTGTCTTGGTACACCTCTAACTTCAATATCTTCCTCTTTTATATCGTAGAAGTTATTTTTTTCTTCATTAATCCATATATATGGTTCACAGTTAATTGGCTCTCTGTTTAGCATTTCTATTGCTTGATCTATATGTCTATCATATATTTGAATATTATCATAATGCCATGTGAATTGACCTACTTCTATACCTAAATCTCTTGCTACCATGCATTGTAATACAAGATATTGAACTTGGTTAATGCATCCAGCTGTACAAAAATCGCTGCTTCTTTGTTTTAATGACATATCTAGGTAATCTTTACCATCCCATTCATGTCTTATATTAAATGTTGTAAGATAAGCACAAGGTTTTAATCCGTGCGGTTCTGTAAATTCTTTTTCTTGCCATAAGCACATGATATGACGTCTACCATCTGGATTCTTTTTTAGTTCTGCTAGTAATCTTTCAACAAGATTATATCTATTAACAGTTTCTCCGTATACTGGACCAATTGTACGATTACCAATATCCCATTCATCCCACCAAGTAACTCCATATTCAGCAAGTCTATCAAGGTTATTAGATGCGTCTTGATATATCCATAATAGTTCTTTAACAGCTGATTTAACTGCTATAGGTCTTAAAGTTATAAAAGGACTTTCTCCTTTGGCAATATCATAAGTAAATAGTTTGGTTATTGTTCTCCCATTATTTAAACTAAGTGTATGGGCTGGTTCACCATCTTCATAGTGAGGTCTAGGATTATTATCTAAGCAACCATTTTCTAATATATCAAAAAGCATGATTTTAGTATAATAATCTCCCTTAGTTCCTATTCTGTTACCATTTACATCTATTAAGTAGTTACCATCATTTTCTGGGTAAATAAACGTAGTAGTTTTAAGTTCTAATGGTTTTTCCCCTAATTCTATCTTTCTTTTATTTAGTCTTTCTAAATTAAATTCTACTGTTTGCATTTTCAAAACCCTCCTATATTCATTATAAAATAAATACAGACTCATTACAAATAATAATTTAACTAATAATAAAAAAACACTAACTTTTTAGTTAGTGTTTTATTCTTTCCATAGTACTTTGCTATCAGTTTTATTTGTTTCAGTTTTAAAATTGAAGAACAATCCAAGTGTTATAAATCCAAGAGAGATATATAACATAACTCTTACATCTTTAATAAAGAAATATAAAAAAGAAATTATAAGTAATCGTGCAACATTTTGCGTGATTTCATACATAAAGTTATAATTACAGTATTCAAATTTTTTAGATAATTTAAAATGTTCTTTATGAAATGATTGCTCGTACATTCTCGCAGCAAACCCTTCAGCAAATGAAAGAATCATAAGAATAACACCACAGCTATTTATTTCAAATACTTTAATAATTACAAATAATACTATAGATAGTTTTAAGAAATTTTTCTTATTATTTATGAGTCTACCATAAATATACGTAAATATTAATGATGATATATTAGCTATTAGGTTTATAATACCAATTGCTGTGTAGGTATTTTTTACATATAAAATAACAAATAATGGAAATAGAAACTTAACAACATTTTGAGTTTCATAACAAGCAATATTCATGATGCTTGATTTAGGCGTACATTTTATAGTTTCTAATAGATTAATTTTTATATTATTATTTTCATATTCAAATTTTAATTGATATAGAACAAATAAACTTATTCCTAGCAATATAAATGAAATAATAGTTATAGATTTAATACTTACAAATTGAAGAAGTAGTGATCCAACATAAGCAGATATGATAACACCTAATTGATTAATTATTGAAATAATTGAGTATTTAGAAGCGATATTCTTTTTATCATCAAGTATTTGCATTGTATAGTATCTTCTTGAAATCCAGTATGCTCTTCGGTATAAGGCAAAGAAAAAAGCAACGGCGTACAGATATATTAGTTTTTTTGATATATGATTAAGGGTTATTTGTAAACACAAAAAGGCCAAAACTCCCACTACTGATAGCATTTTGTTTGAGTATTTTTTGGATATATGGGTTATTGGTATAGCAATGATGAGTGAGAATAAGTTAACCATAACATAATAATAGATTACTTGGTGTATTGTAAAACCTATTTTATATAAAATAGTACCAATAAATACTTCTAGTAGGTTTCTTGAAAATGTTGTCAGAAATACGTAAGTGTTAAATAGATTTTTGTTTTTTCTTGTCATAATTAATCACTCTTTTACTTTATAAAAACATATTATTTGTAAAAGATAAACCTAATTACATTACATAATTAGGTTTACCTTTTATTTAACTAACTTAATGTCCATGTTTCGAGAAACTTTAACTTTATATGTATTTTGTTTTAAAACCTCATTAGTAATAATATTGTAATAATAAATAGTTATTTTTGTTTCCCCTTTTTTTAGACCTGCAAATCGATATTTAACCTTTACTGGTTCGTTTATTTTGTATCCTTCTTCTTGAGTCCTTTTTTCGTCTTCTTCAATATTTTTATTTACAGTCTTATTATCTTTACCAATATTTTTTTCATCGTTAACAGGATAACTGGTTACATATTTTACGATCTCTGGGTTATCAATTTTATAACCCCATTCGTGAAGTAATTCTGGTTTTGATTCAACAACAATGTCTAAGTTAAGATTTACTTTTTTATTGCTTTTTCCAATATTTCCTATAAGAATTACAATTAGTAGTACCGCTGCAATAGCAGATCCAATAATAACAGCTTTTTTCATGATTATTTTCCTCTCTTTTTATATATTACAAAGTTCACTATCTTTGTTATCGCAATCTAGTCTTACAGTTTTGTCATTTTCTTTTGTTATTGGATTATTATCCAAATTAATAGTGAAAGTTTCTAAAAATTGATCGTTGCTATTTGTATCATAAATGGTGTTTCTAACATCAAACTTATTTGTAATATCTGATGTAATATTTCCCACAAACTCAATTACGATATTTCCGCTTGTATCGATTATGTTATAACCGTTTGGACCTTCCCAACCGTATACGTACATGATGTATTTATCAAATGCACAAACTTGAGTTAGTATTGTTTCGTTAGCTTCAGTTTCTTCAACAAGATTATCATTTAGGTATATGAATCTTTTGTGGTTTTTAATATTATTATCTGCTTTTAGTGTATATATTTGATCACCGATTTTTATGTTATTTACTGTAGTCTCACTAATATCGTAATAGTCATCATAAAATATTCTTATGCAAGATTTTTCAATAACTTCATTTTCGGTTGAAATTATTGATTTTCCATTTTTTGTTTCTATATTTAGTTTAGCATCAACTGTACTGACAGTTGGTGCAGAATTGTTTTCTTTAATATTATTTTGATTTTCAATATTATTTGCTTCTCTTTTTCCTTGAATAATAGCAAGAATAAATGCTATTACTACAATAAGTGCAGATATTCCGACAATTGAAAAGATTTCCCTTTTACTCATGTGATTCCTCCATATTATACATATTTATTATATAGCATTATTTAAGTAAAAACAATTAATAAAAAAAAGACACTAATGTGACTTTTTATTCAAATTTATGTCTTGATCTTGTATCCTCAGGATATGTTATTTCAAAATATCTTTTCAATATTTGATCTGCTTCATCTTGACCAAAAAGGAGTAAGACATTCATATATTCAACGTATATATCATCGTATGTTACATCTTCATATGCACCATTTCTCATGATTATAATATTTTCTTTTTCAAATTCTAAAGCATCTGCTGAATTATAGAACCTAACTGCTTCTGCTGGTTTTTCAAAATATGTATAATAAAATGCATGAATTTTCTGTCTTGGAGAACCATTATTTATATTACTTATATTAAGTGAAAAATACCTATCCAAGAATCCTGAACCATCTGATGGAGATACATAATAGATTTGTTTACTCAATATATTTCTTGGCTTTTGCATTTTAAATGCTTCATCTAAATATATGTGTTTTCTTTCATTGGGTATTGAAAGCTTAGTACCATAAAAATCACTTGGTGTATCATTAATTAAATCTTGATTTTGTTCTATTAAAGTTTTAAGTCCTTGCCTGTGAGTATAAGAAAGTGTTTTGTTTGCTTTTAAGACTTCTTGTTTTTTAATAAGATTTTCTCTGTATAACTCAATTTCTTTAACTCTTGCTCTTATACGTTCTATATCTGTTCTATGTTCATTTTGATTTTCCATAAGCAATCTCCTAAGGTAATCATTATTATATTTATTTTTATAAAAATAATCAATATAAAAACCAGAAATATTATTTCTGGTCTTCAAAATATACTTTATACCAAATAAGGAATATGAAAATGTTATATATTTTTCTTCCATTATTGGTTTTCCCAGCATAATGGTCTTCTAGAAGTTTATTTATAAATTCTTTATCAAAGAATTCATCAACATAAGATTTATTAAAGTATTCTTTTACTTGCTTATAGAATTTTTCTTCTTTAATCCATTTTGAGAATGGGACTGGGAAACCTAATTTTCTTCTTTTGGCCCAATCTTCAGGTAACTTTTCTAAAGCTATATCTCTAAACATATATTTTGTTTGTTTGTCTTTAACCATGTATTTACTAGGAACAACTTTACTATGTTTAAATAGTTCTTGATCCAGCAGTGGAACACGTAATTCAAGAGAATGAGCCATTGACATTTTATCAGCTTTTAACAAAATGTCCTGAGGAAGCCAAAAGTGAAAGTCAAAGTACATTTTTTTAGTTAACTCATCTTTGTGTTTAACCTTTTCGTAGTATGGATAAAGAATATCTTTTAGTGTAACTTTATCCTTTAAGTCATTACATAATATTTGATTTGCTTCTTTTTCATCCATTACAAATGCGTGTCCGATGTATCTTTCATAGAATGGTTTACTATATTTAATTAATGTGTTCTTGCCAGGAAAGTGTGGAAGTGGTTTAACAATAGCGGCTAGTGGTTTTTTTAATGCAGATGGAATTTTAGAGTATAGCCTTACTGCAAATGGGTCATTATATTCAGGATATCCTCCAAAGAATTCATCAGCGCCTTCTCCAGAAAGAACAACTTTAACATCTTTACTAGCTAAATCACTTAGAAAAAATAATGGAACTGTTGATAAATTTGCGTGGGGTTCATCAGTGTAATACTGAATGGTTGGAAGAGTATTGAAAAAATCTTCAGGTGTAACATATTTACGTTTGTTCTTAATTCCTAATTGTTTTGATAATTCTTGAGCTTTTTCGGTTTCATCAAAACCTTCGGTTTTAAAACCTACGGAGAATGTTTTATCAGGCATAGCAACTGCAGCTGTGTATGATGAATCAACCCCACCAGAAAGATATGAGCCAACCTCTACATCACTTGAAATTTGGTATGCATGAATACTTTCTTCAAGAGCTTCCTTTATATCTTTTCGATATTCTTGATATGAGTTATTAGTTTTTTCAAATGTTGGTTCAAAGTATCTGGTAATTTTCATCTTATTATCTTTAATAACAAAATAGTGTCCTGGTTTTAATTTATAAACGTTTTTAAAGAAAGTTTCTTCATAAATTGAGTATTGGAAAACTAAATACATTTTTAAAGCTTTTTTATTAACTTCTTTTTTAAAATCAGGATGTTCTAAAAATGATTTGATTTCAGAACCAAAAAGGTACATCCCATCTTTTTTATAGTAATAAAAAGGCTTTATTCCGAAGTGGTCTCTAGCACCTACAATTTTTTTGTTTTTAATATCATAAATTAGGGTTGCAAACATACCGCGAAGTTTATTAAAAATCTCTTCTCCATATTCTTCATATCCGTGGACAATAACTTCGCTATCTGTGTTAGTTTTAAATTTGTGGTTTTTACTAATTAAATCTTCACGTAAAGTCTTATAGTTATATATTTCACCATTAAATACCATAACGATATCTTTTTTTTCGTTATAGATTGGCTGACTTCCACCATCTAAATCAATTATTGATAATCTTCTAAAGCCAAGTGCCATATTATTATCAACAAAGTATCCGTCACTGTCAGGACCACGGTGGATAATTCTATCAGCCATCTTTTTGATTATTTTCTTTTTTTCAGTTTCTTTTTTATTATCTATTATTCCTACGAATCCGCACATATTATCACCTATAAAATAATATTAACATTTATAAAAAAACGATTCAATCATTTTAACATTAACTTGATACATAGCTTTCTTGTAAAGATTTTGAAATATTTTATATTCTTTTTTTAATTATTATCGTATAATGTTATTGTGGAAGGGCGAAATATATGAATGCAATATCCAAAAGTATTTTGCAAGATTTTGAATATTACACATGTGTACGCGATCTAATTGAAAGTGACGTTGTTAAACAAATGGATTTATACATCCAACATGGTAAAACAACTACTTTAGATCATTGTATACGTGTTTCTTATCATGCTTATAAGATATCAAAAAAATTGCATATGGATTATGTTTCAACTGCGCGTGGTGCTCTTTTACACGATTTATTCCTTTATGACTGGCATCAAAGACCAAAGGGAGATAAATTATTTGAAAAACATGGTTATACTCATCCAATGACAGCTTATAATAATGCAAGTAAATATTTTTCTTTAAATAATAAAGAGAAAGACATTATTATTAAGCACATGTGGCCATTAACTTTAAGAAAAGTTCCCAGACATAAGGAATCGTTTCTTGTGTCTTTAATAGACAAGTATTCTTCTGTTGCTGAAACTTTAGTTCCAGCATTTGAAAAAATTTCAGATTATCTCTTATAAAAAATCTGATTTACAATTAGAAATTATGATGTTATAATTTACAAACGAGGAGTGAAAACTATGAAAGTTTATAAGAAAAATTTACCTGAAGGTGTTAAAAAGAAATTTGCTTTATCAAAAGGTGTTAAAGTTAAATTAGTTGCTAAAGACCCTAAAAATAAATACAAAACTAAATAATAAAAGATTTCGAAAAATTTGAAATCTTTTTTATTTCATTCTTTTTTTATTATGATATAATGATAATGAAAGGAATGTAAATATGTGGGTTGTAACGCAAAACAAAGAAAAAGTTCTTAATTGTTATGCTTTCAGCATCACTAGATACTATGCTCAAAAAGGTTTTAAATTCGCTATTGTTGGCGAATATGCGCATAGCTTCTGGGGAAGTTGTGAGGAAGTTCTTTCACTATATAAAACTAAAGATGATGCAGTTAAGGATTTAGAAAAATTGAATAAAAGTTTAACGAAAGGAGAAAAGTTATTTAAGTTTTAATTATGAAAAAGATGGCAAAAGAATTTAAAGAATTCATTAGTAAAGGAAATGTTATTGATCTAGCTGTTGGTGTTGTAATCGGTGGTGCTTTTGGTAAAATCGTTACTTCTCTTGTTGATAACATTATAATGCCTCTAGTAGGACTTATTTGTGGAGGAATCAATTTTGCAAATCTGCATTTCAAAGTTAAAGATGCAGTAATTTACTATGGTGTATTCTTACAAAATGTTGTTGATTTCTTAATTGTTGCTTTCTGTATCTTTATATTCATTAAGTTTATTAATAAACTTAATAGAAAGAAAGCCAAAGAAGAAGTTAAAGAAGAAGCTCCTAAAAAGAGTGATGAAGTTATTCTTCTTGAACAAATTAGAGATGAATTAAAAAAGAGAAAATAATATCTCTTTTTTAATTGAATAAGATATAAAAGGTGATATTTATGATTATTGAAGTTATTAAGAGTGCCATTTTCGGTATTATTGAAGGTATAACTGAATGGTTACCTGTTAGTAGCACTGGTCACATGATTTTATTAAATAGATTTTTAAAATTAGATGTGTCACATAATTTTTGGGAAGTGTATCTAGTTGTAATTCAGTTAGGAGCAATACTTGCAGTTTGTACAGTTTATTTTAAGAAATTAAACTTTTTCCTATACCTTAAAGAAAAAGCAAAATTAAATCGCTCATTAAATATATGGAAAAGAATTATTGTTGGTTGTATTCCTGCTGCGGTTTTAGGTTTCTTACTAGATGATTTTTTAGATAAACATTTCTACAACTTTCCAACAGTTGCTTTAATGCTTCTACTATATGGTATTTTATTTATAATTGTTGAAAATGTTATTAATAGCGATAACGCTAAATATAATGATGTATCTAAACTTCCTTATAAAATAGCTTTATATATTGGGTTGTTTCAGGTACTTGCATTAATACCTGGAACTTCACGAAGTGGAGCAACAATTTTAGGTGCACTAATTATTGGAACTTCTAGATCCACTGCTGCTGAATACACTTTTTATTTAGCAATACCTGTCATGGCTGGAGCTAGTTTATTAAAATTAGTTAAGTATGGTTTTGCTTTTTCATCATCAGAATTATTAGTGCTTTTAACTGGAATGATAACATCATATATCATTTCAATAATTGTTATTAAACTATTCTTAGGATTTATTAAAAAGCATGACTTCAAACCTTTTGGCTGGTATCGTATTGCTTTAGGAATAGTACTACTTTTATATTATTTTCTAACTATCAGATAGTATCTGATAGTTTTTTGCTGTTTTATAAAAATTGTGTTATAATGGAAACATAAGTTACCATGAGGAGGAATGTATATGTCAAGTACAGTACTGCTTACAAGGGAAGACGTTATTAATAGAGCAAAAATAATTGTTGCTCGAAGTGGATGGGATTCACTAAATGCTAGGGGGCTAGCAAAGGAACTTGAAATTTCAACTAAACCTTTGTATCGTATGTTTAAAGGAATGGACGAGGTAAAAAGTCTCGTTTATGAAAGTATTTATAAATTTTATGATGATTTTATTACAAGCCGTATAAATAAAGACAAGGCTTTAATAACACTTTGTGTTGCTTATGTTGAATTTGCACAAGAACATAAGAACTTATTTAAAACTTTATTCTTATCAAATAATTTAAGTTGGAAATCTATAGATTCTGTTTTAGATGAAAAATGGAACCAATCTGCAATTGTAAATTTGGTTAATAAACATGGATTAACATTTGACGGAGCAAAAACGTTATTTATGCATATCTGGCTTTATTCTAATGGCCTTGCAACTCTTCTTGCCACAAATGAGATGAGCCTAGATAGCAATGAAATTATTAAAAGAATAGTTACAATATATAAGGATATAGTTAAGTAATGAAAGAACGGGTTGA
>Ga0247610_10006184_pt1 | contig 12495 bp, 17 predicted proteins | sample 174DNAGHGhighgp2_FD_193483 | JGI IMG/M metagenome (GOLD analysis project Ga0247610, IMG submission 193483) | Sheep rumen microbial communities from Palmerston North, Manawatu-Wanganui, New Zealand - 1742 DNA GHGhigh gp2 | ecosystem: Host-associated > Mammals > Digestive system > Stomach > Rumen...
AAAGAAATTACATTTACTCCAGACACACAAAATAAAAAAGGACCAACCTTGTAAGGCGGTCCGTAGTGTACCATTACTGGTACGAAAAGTTATAATATGCTAGGCATCAGTACTAGGTAGGTAACCTTCTAGGGTGGTGTACCTTTAGGGCAACCTTCACCACTCCTACAATACTGAAACTCCTGTTACATATTACACTTATATATTATCACTATTTTGCATATTTGTCAAATTATTTTTAAGCATATTATAAATATCCCATATTATTTCTCCACTATAACATATCCTAAATTTCTTAATTTATCACAAATAGGTTTGTATGATAAATCATTTCTATCCCAACTTCCATGTATAATAGCCTCATATATTGCCAGTTGTTCTGCTCCATCATTGGTTATCTGACTTAAATATTTATCAGTATTTCTTCTATACATTGCCACAACACGACCATCAGGATAATCTTGGTCTAATTCTTCAAATTCCTTTACATATAATCTTTGAATTTTAGCAATTAAACTTAATCTTATTTCTTTCATTACTTTTTAATTCCCTTTATACTAAATTGACTACTGAATAGAACTACACCACCTTTAACTCTTTTAGGCATTAATTTACCATCATAAGTTTTACCATAATCAAACATTTCAAATGCTTGTTCTTGTGGCATACTATCTATCATGTGTTTTATATTGTCAGGCATACCTGCACAAGTAATTTTGACCTTTCCATCTTTAATTTTAATATAAGTTTTGGCTCTTAAGAACTTACCTTCAAACTCACCCTCACATTTCCAATAACCTAGCAAATTATCATCTATAGGTATGTTGTTGGGTATTTCTGTACCTATTAAGTGTATACTATCAGTATCTGCATATACAAATCTATCATAGTTAGCCTGTGCAGATCTTATTGTTTGGCATCTAGCATAACTTGTGATAAAACTACCACAGGCTGTGTATACACTATCAATAAAGTTAGGGTCTAAAGTTTCATATTTAACACTATCACTTTCGTTATCTAAATATGGCTGTTTATTAATTCTAATGGTCGATAAACACAATTTACCATAAAGATTGTTTAACAATAGTTTTGCTATTGTTCTCATACCCTCATTACCCTCTTGACTGGCTTTTATTTTAACATCACCCCAATGTTTAGCATAGTCGGTGAATAGTTTATCGCAACCTTTGAATTTATAACCACCATAGTAAGATATAAAGTCAATATCATAGTGTTCAAGAAATAACTCAAAATCAGGTTTTGTGAGTGTTAATTCTACAGGACCTTTACTTTTTTCAATATATTCCGTGTCTAAAAACCTAGAGTAGTGTTTTAGTTGTATAGTTGGTATATGATTAGGTTTTATACGAAAATCTACTAATATTTTTATAATATAGAGTGGATAATCTTTATCCTCTTTATATTCACCATCAAACCAAATAGGTACACCATAAGGCAGAAGACCATTATTACCACTATATACACTTGGATAAAGGCTATTTACATCAAAAGATATACCTTTGAAAGTTATATTAGTAAATCTAGGTGAAACATATACAAAACCGCCTTTATAACTTTCTCTTACAAAATTGTCAGCCTCATAAGATAGTACAGGAAATAAGCCTTTAAAACCCTTTTCACCTATCATACCAATGTAATAATTAAGTGCATCTGCACCTATTGTCATTTTAGTCAAGCCACTAGCAAATTGTGTATTTAATGCTTGTGCAACTATATTACAATCGTGATATAAATAGTCTAGTTCTAATTGTGTAGGTATATAACCTTCAGGTCTTTCAAGGTCATAGTCTATACTACCTTTCATTTCTTGTAAACCAAATGCTTTTGGTATTTTTTCAACCTTTAATGGTATCTTTTTATAACTATCAAAAATTTCACATCTATTGCCGTTTTCAAAAATAATTAGCATTTCATAAATAGCACCTGTTCTATCAATGATAGTATTAAAACTTTTATTGAGTTTATTGTCACATCGTGTATAACCATTTGACAATAAATAATATATAATAAACTCACTATCGAACCCAAGATTATGAAAATATAGAGTAGTACTAGGTTTTTCACTAATAAATTTAATAAAACTTTCTATATCATTATCGTGATAAAAGTTATGGGTATGTAGGTCAACTGCACCCCATACCCATACTCTAGTATATCCATATTTATTATAAAATGGTTCGGTAGTTGTTTCAAAATCACAACTATATATTTCCATAATTAACCTGCTATAATTTCAATTGTATTTATTAGCATATTTATATTATGCTCAATTACACTTTGCTGAGGTGTGTAATAAATGTTAATATCGGGTGCAGTTGCCTCTCTACTTAATAGTATTAATTGATTAGCAGACATAAGTCTTATGCGATATTTAGCATAATTAATTAAATCTTTTAGTTTAGGGTTATTTTTAATAGCCATTTTAATTTGGTCACTACTTAACCCTTTGATATAATTTTTCCGATATTGCTCAGGTAGTCTAGAATATAACTGACTACCACTAATTATTCTTTTTGTAACTCTTAAATATGACCTGTAAGAACTCCGTCTTCTAAATCTTGAGAGGTCTGCATCTCTAAGTCTACTACCAATATCTTTAACTTTTAATTCTGACCTATATGGATATTTTTCCATATAGGCTTGAATTTTCTTGTTTGCTTGATTAATCAATTTACTAAAAGTTTTGTATTCATTGTTAGTAAATATAGTACCATATTTATTTTTCCAACGACCTTCTGCATCTCTGTGCCACTCATTACCCTCTTTATCATATAATGTTCTATTCCAAACGGACCTACTTTTCCGCTTTCGTGTAGATGTTGTTGCCATACTTTAAACTTTCCTTGTATGTTTTTTCATAGCATAGCATAACTAGCGGTGTAAGGTCAAATGTTTTAGTGGCTGTATCTGTATATTTGAAAATAATTCCTTTACATACTCTTAGTTGTTTTAGCCTATAATCAAGCATTTTTTCAAATTTTTGTTTAGTTGTAACACTTGGAAATTTATAATTACCAAAAGGTGTTTTAACGATTATATTACTATCTTCTATTTTATTATATCTACCCCTGTAAGTTTTTACAGGACATTCTCTAGGCTTGTACTCTTTGGTACAATTACCATTATCAAAATATGTACAAGTTTCGCATTTCTTATAAACGGTTTTCATTTATAAAATCTTTAACCTTTAGGTGCAATATAGATAGTTCAATATAATCATCAAATTCATCTTCTTTAAACATAGTATGACCATTTTCTTTTCTATGTTTTAATTTCATCTTATAATCAAATATGGCTCGTGCTATCAAATATAATTCTCTTTTTGTAAACATTATTCTTCCTCCTTATCATCGAATGCATCACGCAAACATAACGATATTGCCTCAAATATTGTAAATAAGTTTTTTATATCTATATCACCATCTTTGATTAATCTTGTAATTAGTAAAGTTATTTCAGTAAATACTTCTGATGATTTTCCTTTTATAATCACACCATCTTCATCACATTTAATCATAACTCACCTCTTAGAACATATCTTCAACTGCTTTAGATTTTTCAACCTTTATATCTTCATATACTGGTTGACCTTTAACCCATAGTTCAGGATATTGTTTTGACCTATTCAACTCAAGTAAATCACTATCGATTTTCATTAGGCAAGTGCTTGTAGGCATAACTATTGGCTTGTTGTCTGCATCTTTCATTCTGAAATGCACTCTAACCAATTTACCATTTTTGTCTACTGCATTAAAACTAGTGAATGGTTTTCCTTCTTTTGTCTTTAAAGTTTTTGCAATTAATTTAATTTCTTTTTCCATAATTAATACTCCTTTTGGGTATGGAACACCCATCAAATTTATTTCATCTTTATCAGATGTTACCCTATAATAACATATACAAAATTTTATGTCAACAAATTTTTGCAACTTTTTAAAAAAGTTTTAATCGAAAGTATGTTCTAATTAATTGACATAATATATTATATATGATATATAACTTATAAATAACATAAAGGGGGGTTTCTATGGATATTGGTTCGATTGTATATTATGTTGTTTGTGGTATCATCACAATTGCACTTGCAGTCAAGGGGTTCTTTGATAACAAGAAAGCAAAAAATAGAAATATGTATACCAAGTCTGTTGAAGATGATAATGCAAGGCTTGAAATACTTGGTAAAATTAGTGAATTTTGTGTTGAAGCTGAACAAGTCGTTGGTAAAGGTAATGGACCTATTAAAGAACTATATGTAACTTGTAGAGTAGATAAACTTGCACACGAAAAAGGTATCATTATAACACAAGATGAAATTAAGTCTGAGATAGAAAAGGTGCTAACAGCACCACAAAAGAAGGTGTAATATGACTATTGAAGAAATGAGAGATGCATACGCAAAACTACAAGATGAACATAAAACTGCATTGTCTGAGTTAGAACAACTAAAGGCAGATAATGAAACAAGTAAAGCAAGAATAAAAGAACTTGAAGATTACAATAGGAAATTGTTTAGTAAATATGTTTTATCTGATGAAAAATCACAAGATGAAGAAAAACCACTAATGGATAATGTTATTGACAAAATAAAAGAAAATTTAAAATAGGAGTAAAATATGGCAAAACAAATTACTAATGCTGAATTAATTAATGCAATTATGCAGGGTGCAAGTTATTCTGATAGAATACCTGTTGCTACCCAAAACAACTTGAGTGATGTTGCAGATGCAATTCTTAACTATGCACCTGCTAAAAACGATATATTGACAGCCCTATACAATAAAATCGCACTCACAATTATCAATTCAATGGAGTTTGACAACCCATTTGCAAGATTTAGAAGGGCAGATATTAACTATGGTGATACACTAGAAGATATTTTTGTAGACCTACCTGAAGGCTATGAGTATGATGCTAGTGATACTAACCCATTTGCACAGGTAGCACCTGATGTAAAGGCTTTGTACTCTACTATTAATAAACAACTACAATATGAGCAGACTATCTGGGATGCTGAGTTTAGAAGGGCTTTGCGTTCACCATATGGTCTAGATACTTTGGTAAATAGAATTATTAACTCACTAAATGTAGCATCTAGAGTAGATGATTTCCTAATTGCTAAAGAAATTCTATCTCAAGAAGGTATTATGGGTAAAGTTGTTTATATGGGTGCTGAAACTGGCACACCTGCTACTGATGGTAAAACTTTACTTGATGCTATTAAAAATGCAAGTGCAGGTATGAAATTCCCTTCGCGTCAATTTAACCAACAGGGTGTTATGAACCATACACCAATGGATAGACAAGTACTAGTTATTAACTCTAAATATAAAAATATTGTAGACCTTGATGTACTTGCAGGTGTATATAACCTAGATAAAGTAGATTTCAAGCAGCAAATTATTGAAATTGATGGCTTTGCTGATGATGAGATAGTTGCTGTATTAATGGACGAAAAATTCTTGAATTTCCATTATGCTTTGCAAGATGGTGGTTTAATCTATAACCCTAAGGCTTTGGCTACTAACCATTTCTGGAATAGTTGGTCTATCAATACTGCATCTCTATTCCAAAATGCCGTTATGTTCAAATTCCATGATTTAATTACTTTGACAATTACTGCAGGTTCTCATGGTAGTGTAACCCCTGCATCTTTGAAAGTACCTAAAGGTAGTAAACCTGCTATTGTATCTAATGTAATTACAATAGATGGTAAGACTATTACAGCAACTGCTGATAGTGGCTATGTATTTAGTGCTTGGTCAGGTGCAACTGATGGTACAGCAATTAATAGTAATACAACTATTACTGCATCTTTTACTAGTGAATAATAATTAATTAAAAGGGTAGAAGATAATTCTACCCTTTATTTATTATAAGGAGTTTTTATGGCAATTTTACAATTACTTAATGTAAATTATCTCAATAGTGATTATAACCATACAATAGATTTTGCTGATGTTGATGCACAGGAAGATTATTTTGATGCACTTGTAAACACTACTATTGATCTACCTACTAATGATGATTATGTTTATATCAGAGAAAATAAAAGAATAAGAGTAGGTATAGGTAAAGCAGATTTAGATGGTGTCAACTATCTTAGATTTAATAATGGCAACAAGTGGTGGTATGCATTCATTAATAATAAAGAGTATGTCAATGAAAATTGTACTGACCTAATAATTGAAATAGATGTATTTCAAACCTTTATGTTTGACTACACTATTAAAGAAAGTTTTATTAGTAGAAGTCATCAAAATAGATATGCTGAATATAGTGATGGTAAAGTCTATGAAGAATATCCCTATAACATTGAAGATGAAAATATAAATGTAGGTAATGAGTATGAACTAGTTGCATCATCAGTTTTGCAAGAAAAAGATGGTGTTGATGATACAATATGGTTTGAAATTGTAACAGGTGAAAGTATGTCAACATGGACAACACCTGACCATTATGAAAATAAAAGTTATACTTTAGTAACTGATAATTATGATACAGGTTTGTATTGTTATCTTGTACCTGTAAAAAAGAGTTCAACAGGTTATTATATGACTGATGTACATGGAACTACACAGGCAATTCAAAAAGATATACTTGAAAGGATAATTGGTAGTGATGCCTTGATTTCCCTTAGAATTTTACCTTATTCACCTATAAAATATACTGCTAGTCAAGTAGCGGGTGGATATAAATTATCATTTACTGAAGGATATGATAGTGCTTTGCCTACAGGTACAGAACCATACACATATAGTGTTCATTTAGTTGAGTGTAACAATAGTAATTGGGGTGGTATTAATTTAACAACTGGTACTACTAGATGGTGTATTAATGTACATTATTATAAAGATAGTATACGAAATGTACTTGAATATAATGATATTACACCTACACCTGCATATAACACTAATACTTTTGCACCGGGTCAAACAAAAAGACTAGACCCTAAAACAAAAATATATCCATATAGATATGCCGAAATTACTGATTATCAGGGTGAAGGTTTAGTAATTAAAAGACAAAATCTATGTACCCCTGCAGGTATTATAGATGGTGACAAAAATGAAATAGAATTTAGGCAGAGTTTGAGCGTTATGCCTAAAATTAAGTATTATGTTACAAACTATTTAGGTGATAGTCAAGGTAAGAAAGAAAATTATATAAATAACAATATATGTGAAATGCCATTAATCAATGATGCATATCTTTCATATATTTCTCAAAATAAAGCAAGTGCAACTTATGGTATGGCTATAAATACTTATCTTGATGTAGGAACAAATATTGCACGAACTGCGGTAGGTATAGGAACAGGTAACCCATTTGCTATATCTAATGCTATTAGTGGTGCATCAAGTACTATTAAAAATATTACTAATGAAATAATTAAGTTTGAAGATTTGAAAGGTGTACCTCAAAATCTGAAGAAATTAGGAAATAATGGTGAGTTTGATTATTTAGATAATAATTTAAAAATTAGAGTAGCATATTATTCTATAAAGACACCATATAGAAATAGGCTCAATGACTATTTTTATAGATATGGATATAGTTATAAGAAATTTACAACCCCTAACCTAAAATCTAGATATTATTTCAACTACATTCAAGCACCTGATATGTGTATTGATACAGGCATAGATAATGAGTATATATCTAAACTAAAGTCTATATTTGCTAATGGTATTACTATATGGCACTATAGAGATAGTGCAACTTGGGGTGGTGTAGAAAATTATCAATATGACAATGTTGAAATGAGTTTACTAAACTAAAGGAGTGATTATGATAAATTTAAACTTTAATGATGTCTTTTATAAACTGAAAAAGACTAAAGAAAATGAAGAACAATTAGCCTTGACTACTTGGCACATTAATAACTTTATCAATATTGCATCTAACCTATTCAAGTATGAAGGGCTTGATGCTTTTGGTGAAGATTTAACTAGTGAGATAGTCGAAAGGGGATATATTTTTAATGGTGTCAATGTTGCCTTCAAGGATAAACATCTAGGTAATTTATGCCTACCTGCTATGGCTAGTAGTAAGTTGAATGTATATGGTATTCCACAACAATATAATGCTGTAGGATATAATGGTAAAACTTGGAACTTGAATACAGACAATGCTGTATTACTAAGGAACAATGGCACATTCTCACCTGATTTACCACTCATAGTTCACTATTGTGAAAGAATAGCGGACTGCGAAATGGCTATGAAAACTAATATTAATATTAATAAAATGCCTTTTGCTCTGAGTGGTGATCCTGACCAACTGCTAACTATGAAGAATATCATAAAGAAAATTACAGGTAATGAAGTTGCACTTTATATGCCTAAGAAAATAAAGTCAGTTGCAGGTGAACCTGTAGAGTGCAAGGTGCTGAATACAGGTGCTGAATATCTTGCTGATAAGATGAATGATAGCAAGATGGACTATATCTCTAGTCTACTAACCTACTTAGGACTAGACAATGTGTCAGTAGAAAAACGAGAAAGACTAAACACTACTGAAGCAGGTGCAAATGATGAACATATAAAATCTAACTTATACCTAAAATTGAAATGCAGACAAGAAGACTGGGATAAAGTCAACAAAATGCTTGGAACTAATGTTAGAGTTGATATTAATTATGATTTCATTGAAAATTTCAAATATGAAATGGAAGATGAATTGAATAAGCAAAAGGAAGGTGATATTAATGGCTGAATATACAATGGAATTAAATCAGGTACAAAATAAATTACTAGAAGAAAGTAGAACTATTTTTGATTTTGACTATGATTTACCTGATTTTATGAATAAGAATGAGTTACAAAATCAGTTCTATGCTCACTACTATTTCAGAGAAATAGGCTCTGAAACTATCCCTAGATGGCTACAGAGATTTCAAACTGCTTGGCTTGAAAAACTAGCCGAGTATGAACCAAAATTTATTGCTTGTCACGAACAACTAGATAGTGAAGAACTATTAAACACTTACAAGACTATTATTAAAGATACTAATACATATCAGGCAACACCAATGTCTAGCCTTGACCCTACTAAGTCTTATGCAACTAGTATTAATAATGTTGATGGTGAACATAGTGGTTACACAGGCAACTTATTTAGAATTGCTACTGAAATTATTAAAGAACATACACAAGTAATTAATAATTTTATACAAGAGTTTGATTATCTATTTATGGGGGTGCTATAATATGAGTGATAAATATCAAGATATACTAGACAATGTATCTAATATTGAAGATTTAAGAAATACTACAATTCTCAAAACCCTAGAAGATTTTAAAGAATATATTGAAGATAATGCTGTGATGGGTCCACAAGGACCACAAGGTCAGCAAGGTTTGCAAGGTGTTCAGGGTGAACAAGGTTTGCAAGGTGTTCAAGGTGAACAAGGTCCACAGGGTTTACAAGGTGAGAAAGGTGACACAGGTGCTACTGGTGCTACTGGTCCACAAGGACCTGCAGGTGAAAAAGGTGCTAAAGGTGATACCGGTGATAAAGGTGATAAAGGTGACACAGGTAACACAGGACCACAAGGTCCACAGGGTGTTCAGGGTATTCAAGGTATTCAAGGTCCTAAGGGTGATGATGGTAACGATTTCAAAATTGATGGATATGTCAATAGTGCTATACAACTACCACAAAACCTAACAAGTGCTGATGTAGGTACTGCATACCTTGTTGGTTCTGAAACACCTAGAAGGGTTTATCTATGGGGTTATGCACCTGATGGTGTAACTCTACAATGGTCAGACCAAGGCTACTTGCAAGGTCCACAAGGTGAACAAGGTCCACAAGGTGTTCAAGGTATTCAAGGACCTACAGGTGCTACAGGTCCTGCAGGTGCTAATGGAACTAATGGTGTTACACCTACTATAACAGCAACTGCTAGTGTAGGTAGTGGTACAGGTACACCTAGTGTAAGTGTTACAAAATCAGGTAGTGATGCTAACCCTACATTTAGTTTTGCCTTTAATAATCTAAAAGGTGCTAAAGGTGATACAGGTCCTACCGGACCACAAGGTCCTCAAGGTGTTCAGGGTGAACAAGGCAATACAGGTCCGCAAGGTCCTACAGGTGCTACTGGTCCTGCAGGTACTATTACCGTTAATGGAACTAGTTATAACAATGTAACTGCTGATACTAGTGTCACTAGAAATAGTAATAATCTAGTTACAAGTGGTGCTGTATATAATGCAATTATGAATATGGTTTACCCTGTAGGTAGTATCTATATATCTTGGGACACAAGTGCTAACCCTAATAATTTATTCCCTAATACAACTTGGGTTAGAATAGCCAATGATGCTACACTTATTGCTAGAGATAGTAAAGCAGGTGGTGCAACTGGTACTAATGGTAGTGTGCCTGAAATTTATGGTGATTTTACAGTATGTACTAGAGATAAAACTATATTCCCTAATGGTGCATTTAGTAACCTTCAAACAGGCTTGGGTGGTTCTGCACAGATTGGTGGTGGATACTATGCTGTAAAAGGTGGCTTTAGTGCTAATAAGTATAATTCTATATATTCCAAAACAGTAACTGATAAAGTTATACCTTATGGCTATTGGGTTGCTATGTGGAGAAGGACTGCATAATGAATAAATATTATGATTTCACTAACCTACTATCTAGAAATAAGTTTATGAACTTTATCATAGGACACAGGGGTGTAGGTAAAACATTCAGATTTAAAAAATGGTGCATTGATGATGGTATCAATAATAACCATAAGTTTGTATGGGTTAGAAGATATGAACCTGAAACTAAAAAGGCTAAAATGTCATTCTTTAGAGATATACAATTTAAATACCCTAAAGTAAAATTCACAACTAGGGGTTCTAATGATAGTGGTGAATTTATTGCAGATGGTAAAGTAATTGGCTACTATTTAACACTATCTCAACAGAGTAAATATAAGTCTAACCCATTCCCTGATGTAGATAAGATAGTATATGATGAGTTTATTATACTCAAGGGTGCTGTACATTATATACCTAATGAAGTTGTCAATTTCCTTGAATTAGTAGATACTGTATTCAGAGATAGAGATAATGTCAGGGGTGTGTACTGTATAGCAAATAATATATCCTTTAATAACCCATTCTTTCTATACTTTGGTATAAAGCCTTTTAAAGAAGAATTTTATACCACTACTAAAAATGGCGGTCAATTACTGGTACAAAACTATAAAAATCAAATTTACATAGATAACAAAAAAGCCACCCGTTTTGGTAAATTAGTCGATGGTACTGCATATGGTGAATATGCTATTGAAAATGTAACACTAGATAATAGACCTGAGTTTATAGCAAATAAAACACCTGCATCTAAATTTCATTATGTGATCAAATATAAGAAATTTATGATAGGCTTTTGGCTAGACTGGGGTGAAGGTAAACTATATGCTAGTACTAAATATAATAAAGATGCTGTGCCTTATTGTGTAACTAGAGAAGATATGACACCTAATACATACCTAATTAGAAATATGAGTAATTACTATGTAAAAGACCTTGTGTGGTTCTTTGAGAATGGTCTATTGTTCTATGAAAATAACCAAGTGCAGAGTATATGTGGTGAAATACTTTCGTTCTTTATCAGATAAAGGAAACCTTTAAAAAGCCACCCCTTATTTTCAAGGGTGGTTTTTATTTTTCATGCGTAAATGTTGCATGAAAAATTTAATACCCTATAAGAGTAGTGCATAGAACGAATGTTCGATAAAGGCACTAACGAACGAATGTTCGATAGTTGAGTGAATGTTCAACTGATATTATGAGTAAAGGAAAAATAGGCTACTTAGTAGCCTATTTATTAATTTGCACTTTTCTATTCATCACTCACCCCATATAATTCGCTATCATTTATTGTTATTTCTATTGTATGATTATCTTTATCAAAATATAATTCCTTGCATTTAATTGTCATTTCATTGTCACCTTGTAATATTGAGATTAACATAATTTATACCTACCTTTAATTTAATTCAGATAATGGACAATATCTGTTATTATCTTTTGTTATATATGCAAAATTCTCTATGCCTTGCTCATCTTTGAAAATAAAACCTAGAGAGAATTGCATACAATTACAACCAATTATTCTAATTGTTAATATGTCACTATTAAATTTATCTATTATTTTATTTAACCACATTCTATAAATTCTTACTTTTTCCTCTGATGGTTTTTCATATGCCTGATATATACTAGTTGTATTTGATACTTTATATCTAGCATAAGCCTGTTTTATTTGTTTATTTTTACATAATTTCATAATTTTTACCTACCTTTATTTTATTATTTATATTATAGCATAATATTATGATCGTGTCAACACTTTTTTATAATATTTTTAAAATATGTTACAATTTGCTAACAGTCATTAATAGTTATATTTTAATAACTCTAATTGGGTAAATCGAACAGATGTTTAAATTGTAAATTCTTT
>Ga0247610_10006188_pt1 | contig 12491 bp, 8 predicted proteins | sample 174DNAGHGhighgp2_FD_193483 | JGI IMG/M metagenome (GOLD analysis project Ga0247610, IMG submission 193483) | Sheep rumen microbial communities from Palmerston North, Manawatu-Wanganui, New Zealand - 1742 DNA GHGhigh gp2 | ecosystem: Host-associated > Mammals > Digestive system > Stomach > Rumen ...
TGTCATTGGGCCGCCGTCTTCGTCATGGCCTGGCCATGGGAAAACGGGCTTTGGGCCAATTAACCTTCCCTTGTTATTAGCATCCCGTCATTTTACAACAGGCAGAGTGACGTATGAAGCCGCATCACGTTCGCAATGAATATTGATTGTGGACTTCTGAAATACGCTCTCATCACAGGTATAGATGTCGCAGAAGGTCTGCGGATTGCGGTCGACAAGCGGGAACCAACTGGACTGAACCTGAATCATCAGACGATGACCTGGAAGGAAACTATGGGCCACATCCGGCATTGTATAGGCAACGCGTGTCATCTTGCCCGGTTCAAAGGGTTTGGGATCGGCAAAACTCTCACGGAACTTGCCTCGCATCACCTCGCCACGGACGAGCAGCTGATAGCCTGCCATCACATAGCGTGGCAACATCTGCACGACGCTATCGCCCAAAATCTCAGCATAGGAGAAATCATCAGGATATACATCAATAATCTTGACGATGAAGTCCGCATCTGTGGTGCTGATATCGACAGCAAGATCCACACTCACTTCGCCTGCCAACTGCAGCGTATCGGTCAAAACCTCGGTCTGGAAAGTGAGTACATCAGGACGCTGTGAAGCAAAGCGCTGATCATCGATCATATAATCCGGAGAGATACTGAATTCCGGAACACTGCGATATGGAACAGGATGCTTCGGATCACTCACATAAGTTGCCTTGGCAGACGTAGCAGAAGGAATAGACATCGAAATGCCACCCTCTGCTGTAAGATAGAATGGTGTAGCCTTGACGCCCTCCTTGCAGGGCCAACCGTCCTCATACTGTGTCCATGTGTGGGTTCCACTGTCATAAATACGTGCTCCTGGAACCGGTTTCTCACCCTTGCCTTCAAGATAATAGCGAAAGAACGGATACTCGATGTTATAGACATAATACTCTCCTGTAGCTTCCGGTCCGACATAATAGGCATTCCAGAATTCCTCTGCATTGCTCCATCCGCCATGCTGCCAGGGACCTTCGACGAGATACAACTCCGTCTCCGGGCTCTGCTCCTTGATGCCCTTGTAGGTAGCGAATGCGCCAAAGCAATCCTCCTTGTCAAAGAGTCCGCCTACTATCATTACAGCAGGCTTCACGTCATGCAGATGGCCTTCGGTAACGGTATGATCAATCCAATACTGATCCCAATTGGGATGTTCGCGTACGATGCGCAGATACGTCAGACTGTCGCCATAGGCTTCGTACATGTTGCGATAGGTTGCAATGTCCAAGTAGTCGCCGTAAAGATCCTTGTGGAAAAGTTCTGGGAACTTCAGCGTTTCGGGATCCAGATTCTGCTTCACACGCTTATTATCGCAGACATATTCGAAAAATGGCAGGAAACTCAGCACTTCTCCCTGCATAAAGGCACCGTTATGGTGTATGTCATCTCCATGATACCAGTCTGTCGCCGGTGCCTGCGGAGACACCGCCTTGAGCGCTGGATGACCCGAAAGAGCAGCCATCGTGGCATAGAATCCAGGATAAGAGAGTCCCTGAACACCGACATTACCATTGTTGTTGGTATTCTTGATCAGCCATTCCACTGTGTCATAGGTATCACTGGCTTCATCGGTCTGACCAATGTTCTTCTTCTCCTTCTTATAGAGCTTCTTTCCCTCCTTGAAGGGACGAATATCCTCGAAGTCTCCCTCCGAATGCCATTTGCCTCTCACGTCCTGATAAACCAAGATATACTCTGCATCAATATAAGGTGCGCATCCAAAGCTGCGAAGCCCCCAATTGAAGGTTTCGCCCGTAGGTCCAGCATTGTAGCAGGTGCGTGTCATCAAGATAGGATGCTTTTCGGTGTTGTTGACCGGCTCATAGATGATTGTATGGAGCCTTACTCCATCACGCATCTTGATGTCCACCTCACGCTTTGTATAATGCTCCTTAAGATACTCATCGCTATGAGGAAAATCTCGCTCTGGCGAACTTTGAGCCTCGATGCCTAATGATGCAGCAAATAGGACTACAAATAATAAAAAGACTACACGTTTCATAATTTATAAAGTCAGCAGGCTTATTGTTCCACGCCTATGAATAATCAAAATACAAGTTCCTATTTGAGCATATCGCTAACCGCCTCCAGACAGCCATCATTCGGTGCAGGCGTAAGCCCAAGCAGATGGCACATCAGGGAATAGACGTTGATGTTCTGGAAAATGTCCTCCTTCACATATCCTGTCTTGAAATCCGGACCGATGGCACGGAAGTTGACGTGCATATCGGGGAAGAAGGGATCGAAGCCATGCGTACCCGTTGTCTCCTCGTATTTCTCGCCTACTACCCAGCCCAGGTCGGTATTGAGAATGACATCGCCGATGTTCTCGTTTGTACCGAACTGCAGATAGGCAGGCACGTCCGAACGACGCCACGCGTGTAGATGAGGCACGTCCTTGAGTGCATCGATGATGCTATCGGTATAATCCAGCACAACACCATTGGCCTCGACCTTGTTGGCATCGAGCCAGCTGGGAACTGAATAATCGACATGATGAATCCACTCTGACTTCACGTAGTCCGACAAGCGAATCACACGTTCGGGCGAAGTGCGTGTCATACCGTGGTCGCTGGTGACGATGAAGTCAATCTTTTCGAAAATCGGCAATGCCTGAAGCACGCCATAAAGTTCACGCATCATCTTGTCCATCGTCTTCACCGCCTTGCGAGTCTGTGGAGCGTAAGGACCCTTGTCATGCCCCGTGGCATCAGGTTCGCTGAAATAAACCATCACGAGGTGTGGACGCACTGCCTCAGGCAATGTCAGCAGACGTTTCACTTCGTCGATGCGCTTGTCGAAAGGCATCAGGTTGTCGTCATATTTGTGATAGACGTAGGGACGGATACCCTGAAGCTCTACCTCCGATCCTGGCCAATAGACAATGCCTGCATTGATGCCGTTCTTCTGTGCCGTTATCCAGATAGGCTCACCTCCGTAGAAAGCCCCGTCGAACTTCGTCTCGGGATTGCTCAGGCTGAAACGTCGTCCGGTCTTGCGTTCGGTGAAGTTGTTGGCAATGATGCCATGATGATCGGGGACAAGGCCCGTAGCTATGGTATAGTGATTGGGAAATGTCTTGCTCGGATACGACGGACGCATACGTGCATCCACACCAGCACGGGCAAGGCTGTCGAGGAACGGTGTCTCGTACATCAGGTTATAATCCCAGCGGAATCCGTCCATACTGACCACCACCAGATAGCGGTCGCCCTTTGGCAATTGTGTCGTGCCTTGTCCAAAAACTGTACCACACACCAGCAGCACAAATGAAAGAACGAGGAAGATTGTCTTTTTCATAGAAGCAATGTTAAATGGTTTTTCTGGTGCAAAGATAAGGCATTTTACCGATATGTCCAAATTATTGGACGAAAAAAGAAAGCCATCCGAGAAATTTCCCGGATGGCCAACTATTATTTAGTCTGAGACTCTATTAATTTACTCACCTGCTTCGGTAGCTTCTTTCGAGAAGAACATGCCTACGCCCTCAACAAGACCCTTATAGGAAGTCTTGTAGGCAACGATGGTGATCTTGTCGCCTTCTACGATGCCGAGGTTCTTGAAGGTGCCCTTTGCACCGCCCCAACCGTCGGTAACACCATAGATGTATACCGAACCGGTCTCGTCGGTCAGGTTGAAGTTACCATACTGCTCGAGGTCATACTTCGTGCCATCACCTACCGATGGGCCAACAGTACCGGAAATCATGTAATAGACTTCCTTGCTGTCCTCCTTGGCGATGAAGTCGGCAATCGAAACCTCAGTTACGGCATACTTCAGTTCCTCGAAGGTAACCGACCCCATCTGAGGACTATCCTTGTAAGACGTACGCTTTCCCACAACGGTAACGATGTCGCCTACCTTGGCACCCGACTCGATGAAGCCCTCTGCACGATAGATCAGCACTTCGCCTGAGTAGTCACGCAGCGTGAAGCTCTTGCCCTGCTTGTCGCTGGCGTAAAGGCTGGTGATGATACCAGTGATACGATACTGAGTATCGTTTTCGGCAGCTGCAAGGAATTCCGATACAGGAACTTCAAGGATAGCGCCCTTCTGCGAGATAGCCTGCTCAGCGGTGTAGGTCTTCTTGCCATCGCTGGTCACAAACGAAATGGTAGTGCTGCGGTCGCCACCGGCATTAGGAGCAGCGAGGAGTGTAACCACATTCTTGGTGCCCTTGATGTCGATACCGGTAACCGAAAGCCACGACTTGGCCTCCTCGGGGATATTCACTGTCACGCCATTGGCCTTATTGGTGAGATAAGCCTTGATCTCGCCGCCTTCGATAGGCAGTTCGTAGCCCTTTACACCATTCACATAGGTCGAGTCGCACTTCAGCAACGACTTGCTGATGTTTACAACGGTGACATTGACCAGCTCGACAGTACCATTGTAGGTAGTCTTTGGACCTTCGACTGTGATCTCGTCACCTACCTCAATGCCAAGGCTGAGGAAGTTCTTCTCATTCCCCTTTGCATCCAGTGTACCATAGATATAGACTTCGCCTGTACCGTCATTGATGTACCAATTGCCATAAGTGGTGTTGGCGATGGCTGTGCAGACACCGCGTACACGATAAGTGACATCATCGGCTCCTGCATTTACTTCAGCGCAAGTCGAGAGGGGCAATTCGCGCTTCTCGGTCTGCTGCAAGAGGTTGATGAGCTGAGTTTCACCATCACAAACGATAGCAACAGTAGCGCTATTGGTATCAATGGCAGGACCTGCCGTGAAAGTAACTGTTGTCTGACCTTCCGAACCAGAAGTTGGGCTGACAGTCACCCAATCAGGGATGGCATAATCTGAAGCCGTTGAGAACGACCATGCGTCGTCAGCGGTTACTACGATAGTATTCGTACCGCCGGCAGCATCAAATGTAACGAATGATTTAGAAACCTGAATATCATCAAGAAGCGTAACCTCGTCTACATCGCTACAGCTAACAGTAGTACCAACAGTCGAGATTGCAGCAAGTGCAATCATTAAATATTTGTTGAGTTTCATATTAAATCAGTCGTATTTTAGTTGAAAATGTACTTAACACCGATAGACATGTACCAGCACTGGCCTACGCTATTCACGATAGGTTTGAAGGTTTCAAAGTCACCATCGATAAAGTCAGGTGTTGAGAAGGTAGCATAACCCTGGGCATCAATACCTTCGTACTTGAGGATACGTGCATCACCTGGGAGATCAGTGTTGAGACCACGTCCGACACCCCACTTGCTGTTGAAGAGGTTCAAGACGTTCTTGATATCGAAACCGACCTGGATCTTGTGACCCTGGCTGCCAGTCTTGAACTTGAAGTCATGCTTGTAGCTGAAGTCAACACGATGGAGCCATGGGCTGTAAAGGCTATAAGGCTCGGCATACTCACCCTGGTGAGCAGAGAGGTAATCATTGGCATGAACATAAGCCATGAAACGATCACGATCGTTGTCAGACACGAAGCGGAACTCGCCATTGGTAACCTGCTCGTCGGTTGGGATGTAGAGAGCATCATAGTTGTAGCCATCACCATTCATGTCGTTGGTGGTCATGAATGAGTAGTTGTAGCCACCGTGGGTTGCCTCATAGATGAAGCTATAGTGGTTGCCGCTCTTATCATTGATGGTTGCAGATGCGATGATACGATCAGGAACGTTGTTTGGAGAGTTGTGGAGCTTGATGTTGTTAGGACCTTCGGTAGTAGGAACATAGGTGAAAGCAGACTCAGCTGCAGAACCTGGCATGCTGGTTACCTCCTTGGTTACACTGTGGGTATATGCTGCCATCAAGTCAATCCACTGAGCGGGTGATGCATTAAGACTTACGCTTGCCTGCCAACCATAACCACGGCTGGTGTTCTCAAGCATGAAGGCCTTGGTGTTGGTACGGAAACCAGTTGGGTAGATAGGACGATTGTCCACGCCGTTGAAACGGGCGAACCCTCCTACGTTAGGAATAGCCCAGTCAGAGATCATCGTACCATAGATGTTCTTGTTGAAGATGCCTTCTGCAGTTACTGAGAGTGGGAAGTCAACAGGGAACTGGTAGTCAACAGCGAGAGAAGTCTTCCAAACCTGTGGGAGCTTGTAGTCAGGATCGACAGCAGAAATAGAAGAAGGTTTGGCTCCATCCTCAGGTTTGATGTCGGCAGGATAGCCAAGGCCAATAAGCTTCTGGAGGAGTGCATCGATAGTAGCCTTGCCATTGCCATCGGTTACGAGACCGCCCTTGAATGTATCCATTGAGAAGCCCATCTTCTTTGCATTGCTGGCATTGAGCTGAGCCTGGTACTGAACCATACCAGAATTGGTAGGCATGTTGGTGAAGAATACGAGAGGGATACGTCCCTGGAATACACCAGTACCGCCACGAACCTTAAGGCTCTTGTCTCCGAATACGTCCCAGGTGAAGCCCAAACGTGGTGAGATAGCAACATTGCCACCAGGCCATTCACCAGTGTCGATGTGACGACCGTCATAATCAAGATCGTAGATCTCTTTATTGGTCATCAGATCTTCATTATTGAAGAAGATACCATCGAAACGGATGCCTGCGGTGATATTGAAGTTCTCCGTTATATTGAATTCATCCTGGAGATAGAGACCAAGCTTATTATACTGAACACGAGCAGCAGGATTTGTCTCGCCACCATAACCGTAGGTCAAGCAGACAACCTCAGGAGTTTCTCCATTGAGGAAGTCATTAAGTGACCTATAACGATAGTAACCAGTACCATTACGCATGTATGCGTTGTCGGCCATCTGATACTCATAAACGACACCGGCAGTGAACTTGTGGGCACCAAGATAATAGGTTACGTCATCCTTGATATTGAATGTGGTGTTGTGTACACCGTTGTTCCAGGTGAAGAGTTCGTAACCAAGAGCCATGTAAATCTGGTCATCCTTCAAGATATCAATGAATGGGAACTCAGCAGAGTTGGAACCACGAACATCATCAGCCTTGGTGTAGGTAGCGATGAACTGGTTAGAGAGATTGTCAGTGAAACGGCTGTTCAAATCAAGTGAGAATGAGTGAACGATGTTCTCCATCGAGTACATGGAGTTTGCGAAGCTCATCGAAAACTGTGAAACACGGCTACCTGACATACGTGTACCACCATCCATCGAAGAAGCGTTAGGAGCAGTCCATTTATTGTTCTTGGTATAGTTGTAACGGAAGGCTACGTGATGATTGTCATTGATATTCCAATCGAGTCGGGCAAGAACCTTCATGTTGCTCATATCGGCGGGGAAATCAGTGTAAGAACCAGTGTCATAGCCATACTTGCTCTTTACGAAGTCTGAAACAGTCTTGAGATCTGCCAAGCTTGTACGAGAGATACTTGCATCAGGATCTGCAACGCCATTCTCCGAAGCACGCCATGTGATAGCCGTAGTAGGGGTCTTGACATACTCAAAGTTGGTGAAGAAGAAGAGCTTATCCTTGATGATTGGACCACCAAGAGTAAAGCCGTAGGTTGTGGTACGGTCCTTCTCACGAGCACTGGCAACCTCATTGCCATAAGCTACGTTACCACGCATGTTTTCGTTCTGGTGATAAACGTAAGCACTGCCCTTGAAGGTGTTGGTACCCGACTTGGTAATGGCGTTGACACCACCACCGATGAAGCCAGTCTGACGTACATCAAAAGGAGAAATGACAACCTGGAGTTCCTGGATAGCATCGATAGAGATAGGAGTGCCACCACCAGGAAGGCTTTCGCTAAGACCGAAGTTGTTGTTGAAGTTTGCACCGTCGACAGTGAAGTTCGCTGTACGACCATCAGCGCCTGCGAAACTCATGCCGTTGCCGCCATAAGGAGAAAGACGGGTAGCGTCGGTAATACTACGGTTTACGGTAGGCATATTCTGGATCTGGCTCAGATTGATGTTAGTAGAAGCACCAGTCTTGGCAGAACCAAACTTTGAACCACTACCTACAACGACAACTTCCTCAAGGAGGTCAGTATCCTCCGAGAGTTTGGTGTTAAGGTTGTAGGTCTCACCAAGTTCGAGAGTGACGTTCTCAAACTTCTGCGTCTTCGCACCCACGTAGGAGATGATCACCTCGTAAGGGCCGCCTACACGCATACCGCGGATGGCGTATGCACCTTTCTCGTTGGTAATCGTACCGTAACGGGTACCTGAAGGAACATGGATAGCTTGCACAGTCACACCAATTACCGGGCCAAGGTCGTCAGTAACGATACCCGACAACGCCGATGTGGTCACCTGTGCCATAAGCATCACGCTCGCAAAGAGCGCCATTACTAAGGTCAGTAATGATTTCTTCATTTTGTTGTTGTTTAAGTTGTTTGTATTAATAATAGTTATTGTGTGCTAATAACGTTCTTTCTACCTTAATTAACTCAACATCGGAGGGCGAATGAAGATAAGTCCCTCGCTCTGCCTTATAATCGGTGCAAAGATAAGTAATTTCCACGACATTCCTATAGCTTTTTACTAACGTATGCAAAATTTTAACACTTTTGTTAAAGAAAATGTTAAAATTAAGGATTTTCCTCCGCTTTCCCTCGAGCAAGGATATACTTATAGTATATATGCAACAAAACCGCCCGTTCTCCGAAGAGAATAGGCGGTATTTTTGGCGATTGCCTTCAATCTGGCGATACTTACTTGACTTTGTCAACGATAGCCTTGAAAGCCTCTGGGTGATTCATACCGAGGTCGGCGAGGACCTTGCGGTTGATGTCGATGCCATTGGCATGGAGCAGACCCATAAGCTTCGAGTAGCTGAGACCCTCAAGACGGGCAGCAGCATTGATACGCTGAATCCAAAGTGCGCGGAAGTTGCGCTTCTTGGCGCGACGATCGCGGAATGCATAAGTCAAACCCTTCTCCCAGGTATTCTTAGCAACGGTCCACACATTCTTGCGGGCACCAATGTAACCTCTGGTGAGGTGGAGAATCTTCTTGCGTCTTTCACGTGACGCTACGTGATTTACCGAACGTGGCATAGTGTAAAAGTTTTTTTAAACGCCGCGGGGCTCGTTTGCCCACTTAGTACAGCTGTTTGGTTAATAGATTTGAGAAAAGACTCGGAAGAACCCTTGATTACTTGAGGCAAAGGAGCTCGCGAACGTTGGTCTTATTGGCGTTGTCCAGAATGGAGAAACCAGTAAGGTTACGCTTCTGCTTCTTGGTCTTCTTGGTCAAGATGTGGCTCTTGTAAGCGTGCTTTCTCTTGATCTTTCCTGATCCGGTGAGCGGGAAACGCTTCTTGGCACCGGAGTTAGTCTTAACTTTTGGCATTTTGTTTGATTGTTAAATAAAGTTGAATATAATGACGTGTCCTGTCGGACGGTCTTGCACTCTTACTCCTCCCCCTTGAGGCCGGCCTCCTTGAGGGCGGCTGCAAGCGGATTGGTTTCAGTAACGTCGCGCTGAGCCTCGGGCTTGCCGCCCTTGATCTCAACGGTCGGTTGCTTCTTTTCAGGCTTTGGGGCCTGTTCCTTCTTCTTCTGACTGCCGCTCTTGGGCGAGAAGATGAGGATCATTCGTTTACCCTCCAGCGTAGGTGGATAATTGTCGGGCTTGCCGTAATCCTGCAGATCCTGCGTGAAGCGGGCGAGCAGGACCTCACCTTGCTCCTTGAACAATATCGAACGGCCCTTGAAGAAGACGTAGGCCTTCACTTTCGAGCCCTCCTGAAGGAACTCCTTCGCATGACGGAGCTTGAACTCGTAGTCATGGTCGTCGGTCTGTGGACCGAAACGGATTTCCTTCACGACAACCTTGGCTGCGTTTGCCTTGGCCTCCTTGGCTTTCTTCTTCTGCTGGTAGCAGAACTTCTGATAGTCCATCACCTTGCATACAGGTGGGACGGCCGTGGCACTGATCTCCACAAGATCGAGTTCCAGTTCTTCGGCGATACGCATGGCCTCCTCTATGGGATAGATGCCCATCGTAACGTTGTCGCCTACCAGACGAACTTCCTTCACGCCACGAATACGCTCGTTGATGCGATGCTCGTCCTTGTTGGTAGTGTTGTTCTGCATGGTGGGGCGCGGGCCCTTGGGGCGTGCGCCGCTTGGTTTGGGTCTGTTAGGACCGCCGCTGTGAGGTGTAAATGCCATTAACTAAATGGATAGTTAATAATTTGATTTTTGTTTTTGATGATTAATAACCTTTTCGTCGAGTCCATTTTTTGCAGAAATCGCTAAGTGGAATCTCGAAAATCGGCTGCAAAGATATGAATTATTTTTCAAATAAAAAACATTTCTACCCTGTTTTTGCTAAAAAAATTTAATTATGAAGTCCTTTTGCTACCCGTATGATGCAAAAATCACACTATATAAGGCCTTCTATCGGGTCCTTAATCAATTGACTTACAACATAACCATGCACTTCGGCAACCTTTTCAATCACGGGGCGAAGGCTCCACGCAAGGCTTCCGACAAGGCGCACATCACGCACCTCTATGCCTTCGTCAAGCAGGTCGATAGGCAGCACATTGCGTTGCCAGAATGCTTCCATGCCACGATAGGCCAGGCGTTCCACATAGGGCAGATCCAGATGTCGTCCCACGAAGGCGGCAAACGTAGCCAGGTAGCGGTTGGGCGTAGGCATCTGATAGACGTGTCGGATGGCGCTCTCGGCAGTAATCACACCAAAATCGTCCTCAAATGCCTCACGCACCTTCTCAGGCATCTGATGCTTGAGATAATCGCCAAGCAGATGTCGTCCAAACCAGGCCCCACTTCCCTCATCACCAAGCACATAGCCAAGCGCTGGCATAGGCTGCAACGCTCGAGTCGCTGGGTCGTACAAAGCTGCAATCGATCCTGTGCCCATGATGCAAGCGATAAACGGTTCGGCAGGCGTCTTCTCGCCCTTGGTCTTCAAGGCAAGCGCAGCGCCCATCAGGTCAGAATCGACAATTACCTTCGTCATAGGGGTAAAGACCGCACGCAGTGCACGTTCCACTACGGCAATCCTTTCGCCGCTGCATCCCGATCCATAGAATCGAAGTTCATCGACTCCCGTCGGCTTCTCTCCCACGTCAGCAAGCACCTGTCGGCATGCCGAGGTGATCTGCTCAGGCGTGACATACAGCGGATTAAGTCCCTGCGTCTGTGCCGTGCGTATCATCTTGGGCAATCCCGGCGCCTCTTCCACAAGGGCCCAATGGGTCTTTGTGCTCCCGCTATCAGCGAGTAAAATTTTCATTTTAATTTAATCTTAAACGTCTTCTTCGCAGCCTTGCCCTCGTTGTTGTAATGGTCGACAGCAGTCACCACATAGGTGTATTTCGACGAATTGGCGATGTCGTAGTCAATCAGTTCGGGCGAAGCCACCTGCATGTAGAGATGGTCCATATCGCGGGTGTTCACCATCTCTCCCTTCACGAAACGATAGACATTATAATATAAGATAGGGTCGTTCTGATCCTTCTTGTCGGCCTTCGGTTCGGCCCATTTGAGATAAAGGCCCACCTTCTCGCCCTTGCGCACCAGCGAACCATCCAGGTCCTTCACCTTGCCGGGAGCATCGTCATCGAGGTTGGAGAAGGTCGGTGGCATCGAATGGGTTGTATACACCGATTGCTTCAGGAAGTCGCGCACGCCGAACTGGTTGTCTTCCACCTGGTAGGCATACCAGAAGCAGTTGCCCTTGATGTTCTTCTCGCCACGTGCCTGGTTTACCTTCTCGAGGAAGTTCTTGCTGCTGACGGTAAGTTTGGGCGTCGAAGCGCTGTTGGCTGCTCCGTCGAGACTGCGCTCGATGCTTTGGCCGATGTAGAGCTGGCAGGGCGAAGGGATGTTCTTGGCCCACCAGGCGCAAAGCGTGGTGTAGTCGGCTGCCTTATGGCCAATCTCCCAATAGAGTTGTGGAATCACGTAGTCGATCCATCCCGACTGAGCCCACAGCAGCACGTCGGCATAGAGGTCGTCGTAGCACTGTGTGCCATTGGTCTTCGAACCTCCCTCCCAGCTTTTCTCGTTGCGGTAGATGCCAAAAGGACTGATGCCGAAGCGCACCCACGGCTTGAGAGCGCGGATGTCGTCGTGCACCGACTTGATGAGGATGTTCACGCTGCGACGACGGAAGTTGCCAAGGTCGGAACGACTGTTCGCATTGAAGCCCATCTGTGGAGCATAGGCCTGGAAGGTGGCGATGTCGTTGAACTCCTTGCCAGCCACCGGATAGGGATAGAAGTAGTCGTCCATATGGATGGCATCCACGTCGTAGCGCTTCACGATGTCGATCACCACCGAGCGAATCCACGCACGACTCTCGGGCAGTCCGGGATTGAGGTAGAGCCTTTCGTCAAAGACGACGAAATACTCGGGATGCTGCCTGTAGAGGTGATTGCTCGCCAGGTTGAAGTTCTTCGACATATACATGCGGTACGGATTGATCCAGGCGTGGAACTCCATGCCGCGCTCGTGGCAAAGGCCGATCAGGTATTCCATCGGGTCCCATTCTGGCTGTGGTGCCT
>Ga0247610_10006189_pt1 | contig 12491 bp, 17 predicted proteins | sample 174DNAGHGhighgp2_FD_193483 | JGI IMG/M metagenome (GOLD analysis project Ga0247610, IMG submission 193483) | Sheep rumen microbial communities from Palmerston North, Manawatu-Wanganui, New Zealand - 1742 DNA GHGhigh gp2 | ecosystem: Host-associated > Mammals > Digestive system > Stomach > Rumen...
GAAGACGCCGTTTTTGCTTTGTGCGCTGGTTGACATATTGCCGTTTTTATGGTATCATATACACAAATATATAATAATTTAGTGTAATTGTCCGCTGTCACTTGTGATGGCGGATTTGCACGTGTCAAACCAAAAAGTCATACAGCGTTTTCGGGCGTAGTATGGCTTTATATTTTTATGAAAGGAGATGTCTGAATGGACATATATTCGGCGCTAAAGGTTGGCGCACCAGTTTCGCCGGATGTGCTCATAGGCGAAATTGATAAACAAAATTCTAAATTTCTTGAAAAAGAAGATGGAGAAAAGGTTGCTTGTTTATTAAAAGCTTCGGCTAATCTCATTACGGACCGATTGTCGTTCGACATCAATTCTCCGGTCTGTAGTTTTGATACAGCACAATCTTTATATAAGATATTTGTGCTCGCTAATAAGGTCGTAAACTTTGATGACCTTTCTGATTTGCCTGTTTATTGTATGGTTTACGTGAGCAAAATTTTGCAGACCGAGCAATATTCGCGTACTATAATTATGCTAATGAGAAAAGACGGGCTGTTTCCTACGGAATTTGCTGTGTACCAAAAAGCGCTGAGCTGGGAGGATTTGAAGGCAATGATAGCTGAGGATGTCAATCGTGCTAAGCTTGAAGAGAAATTAAATCCATCTCAGAACGTCAGTGTTAAAAAACAGCATATAACTGTAGCGTTGTTGCAATCACCGAAAGAAAAAGAATTTCTGGATGATTTGGCAAATAACGGATATGACTTTTCCGAAGCTTATTTGTCTCCGTCAATTTTATTTTGGAACCCGAGTGTTCGTAAAATAATTTCGGCGGAAAAAGCAGTTGAGCTCTATGAAAAAGCTGAAAGTCGCGGAGCCGGCGGTATGGAATTCTTTAATTCTCTCGTTGGCTACAGGGATTTGCCGTGTGAGTTTGTGAAAAAGTATCCGGGCATATACGGTATAAGCACAAACAACTTTACTTTTTTCTCTACACACGACATTAACGATGAGATTGTCGATATTGTTGGGCCATCTCTGCATCTGTCACCGGTTGGTTTTCTTAACAAAAAAACAATACAACTCGGGAAATGCAGCGCAGAAAGTTTTGACCCGGAGTTGTCATTTTTTCAGTATGTTGACTACAAAACACAAATGAAGCTGAAAGATAACTGGATTTATTATTCTACAGATAGTTCGGCTGAAATAGAAGATGCTCGTGAACGTTTTATCTGTTCGATTATTATAGGCGCACTTTTTGATAAGGCAAGCGTTGATGAAAGAATAGAGGAAAACACGGATGAGTTCTTCTGTATGAACCGTTCGGCTTTGATTGATGTGCTTAAGTTTGGAGCATTAAGTAAAGATTTCCTTGAAAGACATCTTGATGACTTTGCTAAACACAAACTGAAGTCTGTTGTCAATAAAATGCTAAGCAAAATGTAAGGAGGTGCTTTATGGCAACTGTATACGACGCAATAAGCGCCGGTGTTCCGGTTTCAACCGGAGTTTTAATCAGGGAGCTGAATTCGTTAACAGATTTAACAGAACTCACAAAAGCTCCGCTTTTGATTGGCGCTATTGCTAATCGCGAATATGAATCACGTGAAATGTCCGAATCTGTTTTCAGGTTTATACAGAAATTACGTGAAAAATTTCCGGGCCCGTTGCCTTGGCAGTATTCGTTGTCGGTTATGCAAATTCAAAACACTGTACAGTATCCTAAAACTTTTGTTTTGGATATGTTTAGAGAGGGTTTGTATCAACCGGAATATGCTATTCGTCAGAATGCTCTCGAGTATTCGGATGTACAGTATATAATAAAAAGAACGGTGAACGCGGCAGGTGGCACTGTACAGGCGAAAAACTTGTGTACTGAAGCAATTCTCGAAACCCGCCATATAGAAAGATTAATGAACGCAAACATTTTGTCCGATGATTTTGTCTGCAATTATCTCGCAATACACGGATTATTGCTAATTGACAAAATAAGAAACGTGATAGATGTCAATGATGCTATCAAGGTTTACAGAGACGGAAAAATTGACGAGGCAAGCAGTTATTCTTTCTTTTCGGCCATCGAAAGATTCTCCGACCTTCCGCTGGAATTTATTAACGAGATTCATCAGGGGATAAAGGATGAGAACGGTGTCTGGATAAAGCGAGGAAGTCCAATTCAGTTTTACAATACGTATAATATTTCTACGTATCACGATATTGATTTGGCTTTTGCTCGCAACTGTGATTACCTGGATTATAATTATCTGGGAATACCAAACAATTCTGTGCTTAATGCAAAATACAAACCAAGTGAATATTCATTTGAGTCACATATTTACTTTCAGCGTATTGAATACGATGCGCTAATGTATTTAAAGAAAAGGTGGTTAGTTCAGCAAAGATACAAAACCCGAAATGTTGAACGCTTACACGCCTTCATCGCGAGTGTTATCGTCAATGCACTTTATGAAAAGGCAGATTTGAGCGAACGTCTTGAAGAAAATATCAGCGAGTTCTTTGAACTCGAAAGACAGTATCTTATAAATCTGCTTGAGAACGGATATATTCCCAAAGTGTTTGTAAAAAAACATCTCGACCTGTTTGCAAAGAGAAAACTGAAAAGTTTTGCGCTGGAGATGGTCGAAAAAAATAATGAATAAGGAGGTTTGCTGATGGACGTCTATTCTATGATAAAACGCGGAATTCCTGTTTCAGGCACCGTGTTAAAGAAAGAAATTGATTCTATGAGCACCAACATACCAAACGGAGCGTTTTTATCCGAACATTCTCACGAATTGGTCCTGCTCCTGAGAACAGCTTTTATGACTCTTCCGGACGAAATGGATGTCAACGATAATTATACGCTGCTAAACGCCGTTTTTGATTTCATTTCCAAATGGCATAAACAATACGGTGTGGGCAATTTTAATTACGCAATTGCAGCTGCTCTTGAGCCGTTCTTTACAAGAAAACAGTACCCAAGAGAACTCGTGCTTGATATTTATCGTAAACGCCTTTGTTTACGTGATGATTATCTCTTACATCAAAAATCCCTTGACTGGGATGACGTGGTTAAGATAATTTCAGAAGGTGTTAAAGCTGAAAGCACAGCTTCTGTGAACGATTCTAAAAGGTCGTTTACATACACGCTGGTAAATTCAGAGGAGCAGAAACAAAGACTTCTTGACGAATGTCATAACAGGCTTTTGGATTACGGCTTCGTTATGGATTATCTTGATATCCCTACTCTGATAAATTGTGACGCAACGAGGCCTTTTGTCGACATTTCCAAATGTATAACAATATATGAGGATAGCTTACAAGATGCCGATAAAGCGCCGTCTTCATACTCTTGGATGCTTTTCTCGGCGATGATGGGTTTTCCGAATTTGCCTTATGAATTTGTCAGAAAGCATTACAAAGACATCGTCGGTCGCCAATGTAATTTTACGTTTTCAACAACGCATATTATTGACGAAGAGTTTTTCAAGTCGGTACCGACGCCCAGATTTTACTGTCTTGGGCATTACAACAGAGTGAGCATTCTTTTTTCAGACCTTGAAACAACAGCAAAGAATTTTACGTTTGAGCCGTACCCTTACAACGAATTTCAGCGAGTTGAATACGCAGCTCAAATGAAACATAAAACTGAATGGCTTAAACCAAAAATCAGAAACAGCGAGACAATGCAGATAAAAGAAAATTTTATTTGTTCTATTATTCTCAATGCTTTATACGATAATGCGAGTGTTGATGACAGAATAGAAGAAAATGCGGAGGAGTTCTTTTCGCTTCCGAAGAATACACTTTTGTCGATATTGCGCTTTGACTGTTTCAGCCATTCTTTTTTAGTTAAGCATCTTTCCGATTTTTCAAGGCACAAGCTTAAGAAAGAAGTTTGCGAAAAAATTGCAGCGCTCGAGAAGTGCTCTGATTAAAACGGAGGTGATGAGATGTTACTGACCTGCATTCAGCACGATGTGCTGAATAAGGTAGCAGCCAAAACGAAGATGGACTGTTGGTTCAGTATAAAAATTGTTGCCGGCGAAGATATGGTCTATGACCTTGAAGAAAATAAGGTTATGTCGTTACGCGACGGAATTGACTTACTTCTTGACGGTTTAGACTCCATATCCGACAGGAGCGATTTTATGCACACTTGCGGGCTTTCTTTAGAAGAGGCGGTAGTATTTCAAGAATTAACGGCACGGCTTGGATTAAGCTGTCCGTTTTAAGATTTAAAGGAGGATTAAATTATGAAAAAGAAAAACGACAGAGCATTGCTTTGCAAAATTTTACTTTGCCTTGAAGAGCTTCTTGTTAATGCTCCGGAGGACGGTGAGCTTGAAGACAGAGGCGAGTATGACCTTGCTGAAATGTTTGCTGAAGCTCAGAATCTTAAGGAGGCAATTGAAAACCTCGGATACACTCCGATTGACCCTGAAGGTGATATTCTCAACGCGTTTCTCGATAACGCCTGTGAAGTTGACGGCGCACACGAAACCGCAGAGATACTGAAATCTCTCGGTGCTTCCGATGAGTTGCTGCTCGATATGGGCTTTGACGCTGATTTCGACGAAGAGCTCGAATCTCACGGCTACGCCGGTGTTGATGACAATTCTTCGGATGATGAGGAAAAAGCGACTGATGCGGCAAAAGAAGCCGAAGAAACTCCCGATTTGTCGGAAGAAGAGCTTAAAGCTCTTTATAACTCTTCGGTAAACCACTGCTGCAAATGCGGCTGTCGCCTTGAAGACGCCAACGGTAGACTTGGTTCCGTCTTTGTTCTTGATAAAAAAGGAAATTTCTATTGTATGAATTGCGATGGAGATTTTGAAGATGTGGATGACAGAATCTACGACGACCCTGATGAATTCTTCCTTGCAACCTTTTCTGTTGAAGCAAGGTACGAGGCAAGAATATACGCCGAAGATGTTGACGAAGCCCGTAAGAAAGCTAACGAAGCTTTTTCTGATGCGGATTTCGGTGAAGCTAAGGACATCGATGGCGTTCTCGTAAAAATAGAGGACGAGTTCGGCAATGAAGTTTACCATAAGCCTGAGGCAGAGGAGGGCTATTTCGATGCCTAAGTACATTGCTCTAATGAGCGTTGACGGTTACATTGAGGTCGAAGTCGAGGCCAAAAATCCTCAGGAGGCAAAGCAGAAAGCTTACGATGAGTTCTGTAAAAAGGATTTCGGCGCCCTTTGCGGCGCCGAGGCATCGCTTACTCAAATAAGCAACGGCCGAGGCAAAATCGTATATAAAGATGATAATGTCTATACTGCTTTTTAATAAGGAGGTGCGTAATAATGTCTGCTCAAGTAACTTGGTTTGTCGGAATTACCCACAGCGACAACGATGAAAACCCTGCTTTTCTGCGAATCGTTGGAAATAAGCAGAGCGTAAAAAAATACCTTGCACAGCTCGCAAAAAACGATATCCAGTCGTATGTGAGCGAATACGGTATTTCAGAAACCGAAGCGAATGCGCAAATAATTGCTACCGATAGAGAGTGCGATATAGAGGAAATAGGTTCTTGTCTGGTTGGATACGTCGCTTTTCCCGAATCGCACCGAACATATATAGCTAAGCGCGAAAAGGATATACGCACTGTAATGTTAAATTAACCGGAGGTGATAATATGTCGGATAAGACTACAATCCGCATAGTAAAAACGGATTATACTCCTGTTTTAACACTGAAAGATGGTGAATATCTGCGTGCCGTTTATGTAGACGGTACAAAGGGTGAGATTCGTCAGGTGAGATATATTGACGAAACTCACTTTATGCTTGGCTTTCGTTGTTATCATATCGGCGAGTTTGCCGAATTGATGGAAGCTAACGACTTCACCATTGAAAAGGTTGTTCCCGACCTTGACAATCAGGCGTAAAGTTGGTATAATAATACCAAATAACAAATAAAAAATGTATCAATTTAAAACTGTCATCCGCAAGGGTGGCAGTTTTTTATGTGTAAACCGCAGAGTCGCATATATCCAATCGGGAGATTCGGATTTTATGACGGCTCTTTTTTTGTTTGTTAGATATTATAAGGAGGTGCTTTGCACTATGGCAAAAGAGTACGAGGTAACTGTTACCAAAACCGGTTCGGTAATAATTACCGCAGACAGCAAGGACGACGCATATAATAAAGTCCTTGAGATGCCAGATGAAAAAATATCCAGGGAGGGAAATTTCACTTCTTGGGAACCATCAGATGTTGAGGAGGTGAACTGTTAATGAGTTATAACGAGTTCGATGTCCACGGTTACGGCTTCAATATTTCAGACGTTAAGTGGAGCTTAAAAAAACTTGCTCCGTTCTGTGAGGACCTTGAAGACGCTGAAGAGGGCGATAGCTTAGCCGATTATCTTTTCAGCACTTCACAGTTCAGCGAGGTTTTTGAAGGCGTCTTTGACGAGTGCGATTGGGCTCATTACGAGGAGTCTGATACCGCCGGTTATATTCTCGTCAATGAGGGACGCCCCTGGGATATTCCCGATGACGCTCCCCAAACAGCATACGACGCAAAAGTCCGCTTTTGGGAAATAATATCCCCGTACGTGGCTGACGGTTACACTTTTAAAGACTTTGAAGCCGCCGTCGAAGAAATCGATGATTGCCTTTGCGGCTAAGGAGGTGATTCGATGTCTATGAGAGATTATGCTTTCGATGACTACGGTCTGCTTTTAACCGAGGAGACTTTAAAGATTCTCGCAAGCAAAATCGTTATCGCTAAGGGCGAAGAATACAGTGATGAGCTGTATGAGAATGACCCGGAATTCTATAACGACCTCGTTACAGATGAACTCGACATTGAATATAATTCCGAATTCACCGGCGAGGCAACGCTTGTAAAAGAAAACGGGGCTGAAGATTGGGACGACAGTATCACATTTAATAACGATATACTCCGTTATGTCCGTGTCGACAAGTATCCCAATCTTTTCCGTGCTGCGTACAACTCAATCGACGACGTCGTTGAAGAGTTTAAGGCAAAGCTCGGAGAATATTTGCCAGATGATTTCGATTACAAGGCAAATTTCCGCCACATAGTCGGAACATATTACGGCTAATTAACTTTAAGGGAGGATTTTTATGCTTAAGTCATTTTGCAGAAAGTGGCAGAATAAGAGCGTCGAAGATGACGGCGCCTATCCGTCACAAGAGTTCATTAAATTCGCAAATGAACTTCATTCTGTGCTAAAAATCGATGCACGCGACCACGGTTATCGTCTTTTTTCTTTCAATTGCGGACATTACGACGTTTCGGGATTTTTTGAAAAAGACGGCAGGTACGTGTATTTCTCGTATGACGTGCCTCGCGGCGGTGCTGCAATCGATTTCAGAAAAACAGACCCTTGCGAAGGTGTCTTGTTCAGAACAGCTTCCGGACCTGAAGATTACAGAGGCGGAACAAATCGTTTCTGCTCGATGAATAACCTTATGTCCGAAGTACAGGCTCTTTTGTATAAAGAGGTGTTTATATGAGCAAAAAGGAATATGAAATCGGGGACGGAACGATAGTTCGCGCTCCGGAAGAAATAGATGCTTCGCATCTGAATTTCTTTGACGACCTCGAATACGAATGCTGGGAGCTTTTTAAGCAGTATGCTCACGCTTTCGGTATAGAAATCGAGGGCGAAGGCGATTCCGACTCTATTGATTTCTACATCGCCAAGCAAATTCAGGAGACCATTCTGGATATATTCCAGAAAGACGGTATCAAAATAAAGTTTTATAAGGAGGCTTAACAATGCCTGATATTAAAGTATTAAAGGAACAGTTTATAACACTGTTTAAGGAAAAAATTACCCGCCAGGGAGCTGATATGCTCCTTGCGTGGATTGAAGGAACCGATTTCTTTACGGCTCCTGCATCAACAAAGTTCCACGGCGCGTACGAGGGCGGTCTGCTTGAGCATTCGCTCAATGTATATAAGCAGCTGGTTGATGAAATCGAGATTTACAGAAAGGAAAACCCCGAATGTAAAATCTCGGATGAATCCGTTGCACTCGTTGCGCTGTGTCACGACCTGTGTAAGACGAGCTTTTACAAGGTCAGCACCAAAAATCAGCTGAATTCTGAGACCAACAAATGGGAAAAGGCTCCTTTCTACAGCGTAGATGAAGCTTTCCCGTACGGACACGGAGAAAAGTCGGCGTATTTCGTCAACTACTTCGTTAAACTCACGGCGGATGAGCTGATGGCAATCCGCTGGCATATGGGCGGCTTCGACGATTCCGTTAAAGGCGGTTCTTATGCACTCGGCAATGCTTTTGAAAAGTATCCGCTTGCGGTGCTTCTTCACGTTGCTGACCTCAAGGCGACATACCTTGACGAAGGGGGCAATTCTTAAGGAGGTGTTTGTAAATGGCAAAGATGTATTTTAATTACGGAGTTATGGGCAGTTCAAAAACTGCCCAGGCTCTGATGACGAAATTCAATTACGAAGAGAAGGGCAAAAAAGTCTTTCTCTTCAAGCCATCAACAGACACTCGAGACGGAACAGATATCGTTAAGTCCCGTATAGGTCTTTCGGCTAAAGCTTGCGTTGTAAGCCCGAGCGATTCTATAAAAGAATATGTCCTGAATTCGTTGTTCGGAGATAACTCTGACGGGTTTACAACCGCTATCGTAATAGTTGATGAAGCCCAGTTTCTTAAGGCAAAACAGGTTGACGAATTAAGAGAACTTGTTGACCTGTACGACATAACGGTTATCTGCTACGGTCTTCGCACTGATTTTCAGACGCACCTGTTTGAAGGCAGTAAACGTTTGCTTGAGCTTGCCGACACAATCACCGAGATAAAATCAATGTGTGCGTGCGGCAGGAAAGCTACCGTAAGTGCAAGAATTGACTTTAACGGTAGAACTATTACCGAAGGCGAGCAAATTGACATCGGTGGCAACGACAAATATGTCGGTATGTGCCATAAGTGTTATATGGAAGGAGCTGGACCAGTTGGCAAAGTGTGAATATTGCGGCAAAGAAATGCTTACGGCTGACGGTTGTACTTATAAGTATCTCGAAACAAAAGACGGCAAGTATTACGAACGCCAAAAAGTCGGCGAAGAAGGATGGTATAACGAAGGGGAGCGCTGCGGAGATTGCGGTGCTTTATACGGCCATTACCATCACTTTGGCTGTGATGTTGAGCGTTGCCCAATATGTGGCGGACAGCTTTTAAGCTGCGATTGCGACATTGAAGCACTTACTTCCTATAACGGTTAAATAAGATTTAGACCGGTGCTGTAAAAAGCATCGGTCTTTTTTTAATTTTACGGCAAAATCACAAAATTTTGTGACATATATAAATGAAAGGAGTTGCCAGCAATGGCAAAGTATGTTAAACTAATCTTATATCTTAAGGGAGATGATTTTTTATGAAGAACAAAAAGAAAATTGTAGCAGCAATCTGCGTTATTGCTGTTATTGTCATAAGTCTCACAATCGGAATAGTTGTGAGTCACAAAAATAAGGTTAAGGTGGAACCTGAAACAACCACCAAAATAGTCGAATCTGTTACTGAAACAACTACTCAGGTGCCGGAAACAACTACCGCGGCGCCTTTAGAGGAGTCTACGACCGAATCTGAATCGCAGCCGACGGAAACAAATAAAGCGTCTGAGACTACTACGAAGAAAAGCACTTCTTCGAACACAACAAAGCCGGCAACACCGGCAACGACAAAACCGGCAAGTCCGCCGGCTACTACACCTGTGCCCGCGCCGACACAGCCGGCTACAACAGCACCTACGGTGACTGCGTGGGAGTGGACTGATGCTGATTTGCAGTATATTGTAAATCAGACTAAAGCATATATCAGAAGTAAGGGCTATCCGCTCGGCGGGTGGAATGATACTTATTACTACGTTACACAGTATAACGAAATAATAGGACAAGAAGAAACAATAAGATTTGACCTTGGATATGATAGTCCGGAAAGTTCTCAATATTATCAACCAGCCGCTATGATTGAACTTGGGTGGTCAAAACAAAAATGTATTGATAAAATACTTTCTGTTAATTATGAATCCGTTGACTGTTGGGGTAGACAGGGTCAAGCTATTGATTGCTTCTACAAGAAAAACGGAACAAGTTGGAAAATCTATGTTGTTCATTTATAATAAGAAAATAATTAAAATTAAAATAAAAAAAGCTCGGAGAAATCCGGGCTTTTTACTTTCTAATGTGAGTCAAAAATGATGCTCTAAGTTTCATATTACAATCAGAATTCTTTTGATGTAGTTGGGCATTGCCAAACCTCCTTTTTGAAAATGCACAAATAAGTGAAAAAAAGATGACATTGTAAAATAAAAATAAATGTGCTATAATTAAATAAACTGATTATTGTGTATTGCGACTCGTTGATTTGCTTCAACGGGTCTTTTTTTATGCCCAAAAAGGGCAAAAACACATATTTTCAGTCCATAAATATATGTAACCATAGAATTATATGTTTTTCTTGATTTGAAAGGCGGTGACTGTTATGGGTGTAGGAGAGCCTCCCGTATTTTAATGATTTTTATTTTTAATGAAAGGAGATGTTTAAATTGAGAACATCAAAGAAAATTTTTGCGATTTTACTCGCAATCTTAATGGTATTGTCTACCATTCCGATGTCAGTTTTCGCTGTAACTCCCGGAGGAACGGCCACTATATCCGGAACGAGCGACTGGCTTAACAATTATAAATACGCCTTCAGTGGATACACTTTTCCTGACGGTACACACACCGGTGCGCACGGCACGTATCAGAATCTGAAGGCAGATGGACAGGTCGCTTATTGCGTCGAGCCAGGAAAGTCGTTGTCGGCCGGAATTAAAGATGTTTCGGCGGCTTGGGGCGGGTTAACGGCTAATCAGAGAGCGTTGATTACCGCGGCTTTTATTTACGGATACAACGGAACGACACAATGGGCTAATGCTGATACAGAGTACGTTGCGACACAAGTCTTAATATGGGCTATTGTAAAGGGCGTTTTTAACACCGCAAATGAGTCCGCTTATTTTGAATATGCTTTTAAAGGAACCGGTCCCACGGCTAAGCAAACAGCAATTACTGTGTATGGATACATAAAAGACCAAATTGTAACACACAGAACCGTTCCAAGTTTTGACGGACAGACGGTTACTTTAAGATACAACTCAAGTACCGGAAAATACGAAGGAAGCATAACAGATACAAATGGTGTTTTAAGTGGATACACTTATTCATATAGCGGTATCACATTCACTAAAAACGGTAATACGTTAAAAATAAGTTCTCCTTCGTACTTTTCTTCTACTTATTCTGTTCTTGGCAAGCGTACAAGTAACACCCACAAAACATCTTTACCAATGATTTCTGCTTGTTACTTAACTGGTTCTGACCAGACAACAGCAACCGCTATGAATCGGGAAGACCCCGTAAACACGACTATAAAGCTTAAGGCTGAAGGTCTTGGCTCCGCTCAAATCGTTAAGATAAGCGAAAAGAGTGGCGAAGCTATGAACGTAAAATTCAAAATTACCGGTCCAAACAACTATTCAAAAGAGGTTGTGACTAACGTCAAAACCAATGACAACACAGCTTACGTGCTTGTCGACAATCTTGTACCGGGAACTTATACGGTTACGGAGGTTTCCCCTAAGTCGTATTATTTCGTAGACCCGGCTGCAACTCAAACGGTAACCGTAACACCTAATGGCACGGGAGTTGTTAAGTTTGGTAACTGGTATAAAAAGGGAACTCTTGAGGTCAAGAAGGTTTCTTCAGACAACGGAAAGCTTGACGGATGGACATTCGAGGTTACCGGAACTTCCGACTCAGGTGAGACTGTGAATTTCACAATGACTACCGATGCTAACGGCGTTGCAAAACGTGACCACCTTCTTATAGGTAACTACACCATAAGAGAAACAAATTGTCCTTCTTATATGGTCGTTCCGTCAGCTCAAAGCGTTCGTGTTAACTATAGCGAAATCGCAAGTGCTAATTTCAGTAATGTATATAAGAAGGGTAATCTTGTAATTTCAAAGGTTGACTCTGAAACCGGCGACCCAATTGTTGCCTCTGACGCTGTTTTTGCTGCATATTCCTGGGACAAAAATGCTGGGGATTACAGTGATATGCCGACTTATTTCACATACAGTCAGCTTGACGCCGCTACTTACGGAACGCTTGGATTTACGGAAGGATATGTGGTGAATAATCTTCCTATAACAGAAACAAACGACGGTAAGTATAAGGTAGTTGAGCTTACGGCTCCCACTGGATATTTGTCCGATGACGATTATTACGAGGTTCAGATTACCGATAATAATCAGACAATCGTTGTAAACGATACAACAATTACCAATAGACCGCAAAAAGGTCAGATAACAATTCATAAGACCGACTCTGAAAACGGTTCTGATATAAAGAACGCTCTTTACGAGGTGACTGCTAAAGAAGCGATTGTATATAACGGAACAACGTTGTATAACGCAGGCGACACTGTCGCA
>Ga0247610_10006190_pt1 | contig 12490 bp, 10 predicted proteins | sample 174DNAGHGhighgp2_FD_193483 | JGI IMG/M metagenome (GOLD analysis project Ga0247610, IMG submission 193483) | Sheep rumen microbial communities from Palmerston North, Manawatu-Wanganui, New Zealand - 1742 DNA GHGhigh gp2 | ecosystem: Host-associated > Mammals > Digestive system > Stomach > Rumen...
TGATAGCCAATGGTGTATCTTCTGCGATGTCTCTACCATTCCCCGCTAACCTGGTTGCAGCCGCTTCAGTGATGGCAGGTCTGGCTAGTATCATAGCATCCATTAAGAGTGCCGCTTCTGGAAACTTTGCGGAAGGTGGTATAGTCGGTGGCTCTTCCTTAGTGGGAGACCGACTGCTGGCTAGAGTTAACTCTGGGGAAATGATTCTGAATGGAAGGCAGTAGAGGAATCTGTTTAATCTGTTGGATAATGGGGGCAGTGCTTCCAATACTGGTGGCTAGGTAGAGTTTAAGATAAGCGGCAGCACCCTCAAGGGTGTACTGAGGAACTATGACAATAAAATGAGCAAGATAAAATGATTTACAGTGGTACGTTTGAAAGTGTGAATAACACCCGCTATAGGGTTGATATAAATACTGGTGGAAGCCAGAGATAGGAACTTACATTATCTGGTTCACCGTTTGTAACCCAGATGGATTAGAGTGATGAGATTATCTATACCCCCGCAAAGTATCAGACTGCTACAGTGGGCTTCATCACTCCAGACTATAATTTAGATATATATAGCCCAGCCGCATAGGGAACCAAGGTGGAACTATATGAAGTCGGTAACAGTGATACTCTGATTTGGACTGGCTATGTGACACCGAATTTGTATGATCAAGGCTTCAGTAAGCACATTGAAGAGGTGCAAGTGGAGTGCATTGATGCTTTAAGTACACTGCAATATTTCAAGTATGGCACTGAGAATAAATCCACAGTCACCTTCTGGTACATCATCAATAAACTGATTAAGTAGTGTGATGCTTATACCAAGTTTTACATCAGTGATAACACATAGCTTACAGTGAATGGGAATAGTTGTATAGCATAGCAGCTATATATAAGTGAATCCAATTTCTTTGATGAGAAATCAGATGGTGAGACAGATGAAGATGTGGCTTGGACTTGTTAGGAAGTACTGGAAGAGATTTGCAGGTATCTGGGGCTAACGGTTATTGCAGATAAGGATAGTGTGTACTTTCTAGACTATGATGCTATCAAAGCGGGTATCAATACCTACTGGAGATATACTGTGGATAACAGCTCTGGCTAGAAGGTCACAGTAAATTTCAGTAAAGCCATCACTGGCTCTGATTTCTCTGCCACTGGCTCTACTCTATCTTTGGATAATGTCTATAACAAGGTGAATGTGGTGAGTGACTACAACACATTTGAGGATGTGATACCAGGTGTGTTTGATAATCTGGATAACATTACTGCTAGCAGTGATACCGCTTTAGCCAATTCTGATAATGTTAATAATGGGATGTATGGTGAGGTGGTATCAGGTAACGGTGATAATATGATTATAATGGTGGATAGGGTTTACAACCCGCAAAGTGGGAGTTATGGAGACTACAATACTGTGGCGGTGAAGTATTACAATAACCCTAATTACAAGTTCTATAAGTACAACAACTATGGTACTGACATTACAAATAGTGTCACCAGTCTGAACTATACTAATACCAAAACTATGAGAGGTGCCACTATTGTAAAGTTCTTTGTAAAGAAACTGGATAAGATTAGTGCTTGGGAGTCAGTAATGGCACAATATGTATCAGGCTATATGACATTGGATAAATGGTTGTCTAAGAATCAGATTAGTAGTATATCATTCTCTAACTATATTATGATGCTGAATCCAGACACTAACCATATTCCCAATGAGAATGCAGTGAATTACCCTTACTTTGAGACGGTGGTAAATGACAGTAATGCCTTATTTGGGGGCTAGAATGCCTATTTGCTTATAAAGGGCAGTTACATCTTCCATTACTTCACTGATGATCCTTACCCCATACCAGACAATGAAGCGGATATAAGTGAAGGAAGATATAAGATAGATGCCAGTACCGCTTACTTGCTTGCCAAGTTGCAGTGGGGGGACTTATACTGGAATGGGGATAGTTGGTAGAATGCTAGCACCACATTCCAGATTCCTTATGTGCCTTCTAATGCTGATGGGGATGATAGAAGGGCAGATACACTGATGTTTAAAGAAAACAAGTTTGTCAATACTGTAAGCTGGCGAATCGGCACCAATGAAACTGGCTAGATAATACCTATGCCAGATGCTACAGTGGCTATCAGTGGATTGCCCAAACTGACCATATATAAGCCCATCGACCCAACTTGGGAAGGTCACGGATAGCATTATAAGGCAAACTGTGTGTTTCTGAAAGACTTTACCATTAAAGCCATAGTTGGAGACCCAACTTTTAGTAATGCGAATGAAACTGATACAAACTACTCAATGGTTATAGATTAGGATTACATATAGGAACTGGGAGACATAAAGATGAAGATAGCTACACACGATAACAAGAATCCTAACTTTAGTTGTGTGGCTTATAAGGATGGTAGTGTTTATAGATTCTTGGATAAGACCTACAATAAGGCTTTATCCAGTGAGGTGTCTGGACTTGTCTTTAATGGCACGAATGGGGATGAGGTTTGTGATGGCTTACTGAGACAGGAATGGTGGCTAGTGTACCGAATCTACAAGCAGTATAGCACCGCTTCCATCAGACTTAACTTCAGCCTTAGAAACAATAATGAGATATGGGGCTTATACTCTGATGGGGCAATAGATGAATAGCAATCTGGCAAGAAGTTTATAGCGGATTCCATCAGTAGGGATTACAGATTCAATACATAGGAAATAACATTGATTGAGAAGAAATGAGGTTTATAAAGTATAACATAACCAAGGGGAAGAGCAGCAACACTGCTACTAAACCCACTACAACTGTGTCTACACCCGCAGTAGATCTAAGCGGTGTGTACTCCAGAATGTCTGAGGATGAAGCCGCCATCAGTGAACTGAATAGGCAGGTAGCCCAACTGAATGAAGTGGCAAACGGATTAGAAAGCAAGTACCTCAGAAAAGATAAGAGTGATAACACAGACTATGATTTGGCTATAGGCACTGCCATCAGTGACAGTTTTGTTAGTACAAAATATGATTCTACTGGAATAGGCTTTGTTCTTACTGAGACTGGTACTGCAAGTGAAAGCCCAAATTATGCACTGATACTGTCTGGGCTTGGTAACGGAAGTAGCCAGATTACTTGTAAGAGTGCCAGACTGGAAGAAACAGTTTTGCACAGTGAAACAATCTATAATCAGTAGATTGAATTAAGTTGTAACAACTGCTTCACTGTATCTAATACCACATAGGGAGCCTATGCCCTTATAGATGCAGGTTATACTTGTGGCAATCATTACCAGATACTGGAGGAGGCTTTATATGTCAGACCAGTTGAAGAAATGCAACCAGGTGCAAAGGCACCAGTTAACCCGCAAGATGTCTAGTAGTATGGCACTGAATTAGATAAATAGGGCAATTATTGGAAGGTTCCAATATTATCTAATGGCAATAGGATTAGTTATAGTTTTACTTATGTGGTTAAATACAATTACATAGCACCTAACCAACAGATATTACCGATGCAAGCCCTTGATCTTTACATAATGGGAACCAATGACACAACAACAGAGTTTTATGGTGGTATCGCTAACAAGTTGATGGCTACTCCAGATTACTTGCAACTTACAACCAATGGGGCTGGAATAAGGATAACCAGCCAGGGTGTCTTTAGAATGGACTCTTAGGGAAATCTTACTTAGTTATTATGATAGTTTTGAAACGCATTTATAAAGGTGAGACTTACACCATAGGTCACATCTATATAGATGGTGAATATGTGTGTGATACTATAGAAGATAAGGATAGGGGCTTAACTGATCAGATGAATGAGTAGGATATTAAGAAAGTTAAGGTTGCCAATCAAACGGCAATACCAACTGGCACTTATAAACTGACCTTAGATGTGGTATCACCTAGATTTGTAAAGAAGCCATACTATTATAGCTTCTGTAAGGGCAAACTTCCCAGACTGCTTAGAGTGAAAGGTTTTGATGGAATCTTAATACATAGGGGAGTAGATTAGGGTAGTAGCTCTGGTTGTATCATAGTCGGCTACAATAAAGTGAAGGGTAAAGTGATTAACAGTTAGGAAGCCTTTGAAAAGCTATATAAGAGATTAGAACAAAGTACAAACAAAACGATAATAATTGAATGATATGCAATACATACATTATCACAATGATTTTACTGTACCCATCAGTCTAGTAAGTGATTCCATTACGATTGTCCCAGAAATAATAAACTCTGTCATATTCTATACCAGAAAGCAAGGTAATAGCTATTGTTGTTGTTGGGACTGCAAGACACTTTATAAAGATGATAATTACCTTTATTCTGTGTTGAATGGACACAATCTGGAGCCAGGGGTACTGAAGTATATGGTGGAATATCAGATACCAGATAGCAACTATCCAGATGGATTTTAGAAGATATGCCAACACTACACAAGTGACATAGAACTAACCACACAGAATGGGGATATAACTGTAGCAGAAGCCCAGATTATCTATGGTGAGACTATAGAACAATTACTAGAAAGCGCTGGCTATAGCTATACTAAAGAAGAGGTGGATGAGATGATAGCACAATTAGACTTAGATATTAATACCTACTCTAAGGCTGAGATTGATTAGATGATAGCTAATGTTGAAGTTGATGCTTATACTAAGAGTGAGACTGACACCTTGCTTAGTGGAAAAGCAGACAGTAACAGTGTATATACCAAGACAGAATCAGATAACAAATATCTAACGTCTCAGGACATATCACAGTTAGCCAATAAGTCTGAGATACCGACAAAGACAAGCCAACTTCAAAATGATAGTAACTTTGTCAGTGATAATAGGTATGTCCACACTGATAATAACTACACTACAACTGAGAAAAACAAGCTATCTGGCATAGCTTCTGGGGCAGAGGTTAATGTGCAATCTGATTGGAATGTTACTAATGCCTCTAGTGATGCCTTTATAAAGAACAAGCCCACTATTCCATCAGTGGATTCATCTATTACCGGCTCAAACCAGACTAACCCAGTTCAAGGGGGAGCTATTTATGATGCACTCCAAGGCAAAACTGGATATAAGAGTTATAGCTCTTATCAGGCAATGGTAGCAGATGATCCCGCTAATGGTACAATAGGTTGGGATGGGAATGAAGAGATATTTTATATCTATGATGAAGGTAATTGTGACTGGAGAAGAATAGATAATAACATAGTAAGTTCCATTACTAGCGGCTCTTCTAATGCCGTTACTGGTGGAGCTATTTACTCAGCTCTAGCGGGTAAGGCTGGATATATATGGTATAGTAGTTATAATGATATGATTGCTGATAGTCCCGCTAATGGAACTATAGGGTTTGAGAGTGATTATGAACACTTCTATATCTATGATAGTGCTAATGGAGAATGGAATCAGATTGATCAAGCGGGTGGCGGTGTGCAAAGTAATTGGAATGAGACCGACACAAGCAGTTTAGCATATATCCAGAATAAGCCCACTATTCCGACAAAAACCAGTGACTTGACTAATGACAGTAACTTTATCAATGCAACTGATAATAGTAACGTGATTAATGCTACTACAGTCAAGATGTTTGATGGGTATGATAACTATGTAACTATCCAAGCAGACTATGATAATGATTTTGAGTGCAATACTATAAAATTCACTGACCTTTACTCAGGAAACAGTACTATGTTGACTATGGCACCTGGGGGATTTAGGCTTAACATAGGTGATTAGAAAACTGCACTACCATTAGTTCTTACACCAGAGGATGGAGTGGTTACATTAGAATTAGCCCCAGGATATAACATATTTAACTCTAGGGCTTATAGAACTGTTTGCACTCTTAAATTTAGCTTACCCTCTGATAGCTATATCAACTTAGTAACTCCTGAATACTATATCTACTTTCCACCTTATAGTAGCACTGGACAATTAGCTGGAATCGACCTTAGTACTATAGCCTATGGAAATACTAATTTAACTGTACGATGGAAGGATGGAGTTACACCTACTGTATTTGCCGATATGCAAAATGACAGTTCGCTTCATCATATAATTAGCTTAAAGTTCTTAGCAACAAATGCCTTATTAGGTGAAGTAATTAAATATAAGTGATGGCTATGTATCAGATACACTACCACAATGACTTTATCATACCAATCCCCAAGGCTATAGGTGCTGACACCATCACCTTCTACACTAGAAAATAGGGTAACACCTATCAATGCAGTAGGGATGATAGGACACTATATGAGGATGCAGATTACATCTATGCAGTTCTCAAGAATCATAAGCTAGAGACTGGGACTTTATGCTATATGATCGAGTGTGAGATACCAGACATCAATTATCCAGATGGCTATTAGAAAGTCTGTAGGCACTATTCAACAGTTATTCTATTGACTAAAGATAATGGGGATTTAACAGTAGATACTTATAAAGATTACTTGACATAGCTTAAAGGATTGAATGACTAAGAACACTAAAGATACTGTTGCAGTAGTAAGTGCTGTAGGTATGTTGGTATTTGGTGCCACTCTTTGCGCTGTTGGCTTCTTTATCAGCCCCAGAGGTGTGATACATAATAGTGTGTTATGGGTACTAGGATAGTGCTTGATGTATGCTGGTGGTATCTTTGGGATTAGTATGTATGTTAAGAAAGAAGTGCAAGAAGAGTTAAAGCACAGATTCAAGGACAAGGAAACAGATGGGTAAAATGGAAGGGAGTGGCAGTTTGTCATTCCCTTTTGTCATTTCTGGCAGACTCTAGGAAGGTTTGGCAGATTTGACGGTTTGGCACGATGCTTGATTAGTGTAGGAGTGATATTAATCACGTTTGACCAACACGAAGAAAACTATACAGATTAGCAGCGAGACTGTGTTGGTTAATAGACCTACAGCCCCTACAATAAAGTCTCGTTATTTATTAACTACTGGGGCAGTAGGTTAATGATTATGGCTAAAAAAATAGCCTTCGTAGATGGTAATAGAGCCATCAACAAGAACAATGTGAAGAAACACATTGACAGTCTCAAGAAGTTCCACAAGAACTTAGTACCTCTTCTTTATGTAGAAGCCACCGAGATTAAAGGTCACACCCTCTATGATGCTGACACTGGCGAGGTGGTAGCCCCAAAGGATTACAAGGACTACTGGGCAGTACTGGATGGTCAGAACCGTTACAAGGCAGCGGTAGAGTTAGCAGCTAGTGAAGATGCTAATGGCTTCACTCTTGATGCCTTGAGGTGGGAGCCAGTTGAACTGGGTGAACACACCTTTGAAGATGTGCTTATTGAAGTCAACAGTCGCACTCAACCCTGGAAGGGTAACGACTACATCTTTGGGTGTGTGTTGCAACATCCAGAGAATGAAGCAGTGCAGTTTGCTCAAGAACTTATCAAAGAGGGTGTATCTGGCAAGACTATTGCCAAATACTTATTCTTTACTGATAAGTTCAAGTGGTCTGATGCAGTGGTTAATGCCGATGCCCTGAAGGGTGCCAATGTGTATAGGGCTAAAGAGATCTGGCACACTGTAAGCCAGTTCCCCTGCAAGATGCGCAAAAGTCCCATCATCATTGACTTCATCATTAGGGGTGGAAACTGGGGAGCCGATTTAAAGAGGGTTGAAGCCCTTACTGCCAATCAGAAGATGTCCTTTGAGGGTGCCAAAGTCACTGAGATGAAGGCTATGTTTGAAAAGATGATGTCTGCATAAAGACTGACTCACCGACTAGAAGGGAGCTGGCTAGAAATAGTCGGCTCTTTTTGTTTTGTAACTAAGGGAATGTGGGTAGCCAGATATTCTGACCTGATAGGGGAATGGGGTTAGATTTTAGGGCTTGATGCTCTGAAACCCCACCCCGCCGACATTTTTGCGAATAGTGGAATTTTGGACTTAAAACGGCTCTAGAGTTGAATTTCTCCAGAGCCGTTATTTTACTTGTGTGTAGTCCTTAACCAGTCTGCTTGCTTTTGGAACTCAGCCACTGTAACAGATGAAGGCTCAATGCCTTTTAAATGGTTTTCATAGGCTTCCTTATTCAGATAGAGAAGCATTCTTTCTCTATCAATAGTAACATCTTGTGGCAAAGCCCAAGAATAACAGTTTTTGTTACTGATAGAGTAAAGGTGTCTAGATATTATTCCATTTTTAAAGACTATCTCAATATAGCCCTTATGATGTCCGTTAAAGCTATAGTAGGTCACTCTCTCTAGAACTCGCTTATAGATTTCAGCCTTACCCTCTTCTGTGATGTTATTCAGTTCATTCACAGTTAACATCTTTTCCTCTTCTTTGATTCTGGCTTCAGTCTTAGCAATGCGCCTTTCTAGTTTGTTCCGTTCTTTAATAAGGGTATCCAGTTCACCTTGCAGCTCATTTACCTTCTTATTCAAAGTATCAAGTGCAATGGCATTAGTCACTGAAGCCATATTAATGGCTACAGTTTTTATTTCCCTAGTTTTATCTTCAATCGCTTTTTCTTTACTTGGTAATGCATACTGAAGTTGTTGAAGTTCAGTTTGTAACTTCTTAATTGTTTCGTTACTCTTATCTTTATAAGGATTCTCAGAATCTTTTTTAACAATCGAATTATAGAAAATGAAGGTATAAACATCTCTCCAAACAATATTAAATAAGTACTCACCTCTAATACCATTATTCTTGCAGTTGGTTTTAAGCCTTCTGGCTTTGTCTGCACAAGATAGAATCATAGAATAGCCACTTTTGTTGTGTCCAAATATAATGGTCATATTAGCACCACAAGGGCATTTGGCTATGCCTTTAAGTGGATTGAAGTGCTTCTTCTGGGCTTCGTAACTGTAAGCCCTATTGCTTTTCAGCCTTTCTTGCACCAGATTCCAAGTGTAATCATCAATAACTTTAATTGGCATATCGTAATACTGCTTCTTAAATAACCGTTTGCCATTATAGAATTTGTTGTGAAGGATATACCTTACATTAGATGCTTCAAACCTCTTGCCACCGATTCTCTGGCTATTAAGCATATCAGTAATCTGATTGATGGAGTAGCCATCTAACACATACTGGTACATTTGTTTTACCACTTTAATAGCGGCTTCATCTACATCAAATAACTTTCTTGAAGTTTTACCCCTTTCATAATCTGGGTTATCAATTAGTTTAAAGCCATAAGGTACAGAAGCCACACCCATCATAATATTGTGGTGAAACTTGGTATCTATGCCGCTGTGCATACGTTCTTTAATCTTCTTTCTCTCATCCGCTGCACCATAAGCCTTAATTGCTAATAGAAGGAAGTCTTGCAGACTAAGCGGTTCACCCGCTTTATAGACTTTATCCTTATCATCTAAGATAACCAAATCAACTTTAGAAATAATCTGGTGGATCTGCATTAAGGTATTCATAATATCATCTTGCCTAGAAATACGGCTAAGTTCACTCACCACAACCATATCAATTAGGGAGTTATCTACTGCCAGTACTCTGTTAAGACCGACTCTATCTGGTTCTGCACCAGAAATGGCAGAATCCTCTTCTATGCCAACTAGGATATAGCCCTTCTCATTGCAATACTCAGTAATCAAGTCCTTCTGCCTTTGTAAGTCCTGAGTGCTGGTGCTTACTCTCACATAACCTAATACTCGTTTCATATCTCTTTGTTTTTAATTGTTTAACTGGTGCAAAGATACAACAAATTTCTAAAGTATGTACTATGATAAGTAAAGTGAAATCGATACCCCACTTGCTCACGTGCTGGCCAGCGCTAATCACACGGTTGTAGTCCAGCTTGCTGATCTTGCTGATGAGGTCGCTGCCGCCAATCAGGATCTTGCGCTTGCTGCCCGCATTGCCCGTGAAGGCATCGTGCATCAGGTCCACGATATCACTGGCCGAGAAGTCGGTTGACGACTCTAGGAAGAAGTCCTTGCCGGCCTGGTTCCAGATGCCGCCGGTGAAGTAGATGTTCTCCTTCTTGTTGTTGTCCCACATCTGGCGGGCCACACCAAAGAGGAACGACTTCTCCATGCCCATACGCATGTCATAGACTGCGGCCTCTTCCTGGTCACTCATCGTCCAGCCCACTTCCTTGTTGGCCAGGCGCTGCAGGGTGGACTGCTCTACCTGCATCTTGAAGATCTGGCACAGGTTGCGGCTCTTCTTGGGCAGGGACTCGAACTGCGGTGACTGGACGTCGAGTTCGCTGGCTGCGCGTCCCATGCGAATCAGGCGCGTACCGCTGTCAATGTCGGGGAAGCAGTTGGGTACACCGTTGATGGTGGGGCCGTTCACCGCCATGACGGTCACGCCGTTGTTGTCACGGCTCATCACATAGAGCATCAGGTCCTCGGCGCTCTCGCTCACGCCATTGCTCTCATAGCCCGTCACCTCCTGCACCAGAATGGTGTCGGTGGGGTCAAAGATCTCGTTGTTGTCGGTGTGGATGACGAGCATGGGAGTGTCGTCGCCCTCCTGGACAGCCGAACTGCTGATGCTCTCGGTGAGCTGGCAGCTGGTCGGTTTGGTGTCCACGCTGTAATAATCGACGGTCATGCTACCGGCGTGCTTGCTGCCCGCATAGCGCGAAATCTGATCGATGGGCGTGGACATGGGACGGATTTTCACGATTTGCTGGTCAATCTCGTTGAGCAGCAGGTCAGGAGAGCCTTCGCGGCTCAGGTCAGTCGTCAATGGGCCGTCAACGACGTGTTTGCCCTCGTCGGTACCCGAGATGAGCATCCCCACGGCCAGCGTAGCGCTGCCGTCACTTCCCACGCACGAGGCGAGGATAGCTATCAGGATCATCACGATGATAAAAATGACTAACTTCTTGTGGTTGCGCATCCAGCGCACAGTTTTGGAAAAATTGATCATGTTCATGGTTTTGTAGTTTTAAGTTTTAAGTTGTCAGTTTTCAGTTGTCAGTTTTCAGTTGTCTGTTCTCAGTTGTCAGTTCTCAGTTGTCTGGCTCAAGGCAAGTGAAAGCGGATGCCATCCACCCATCCACCCATCCACCCATCCACCCATCCACCCATCCATCCACCCATCCACCCATCCACCCATCCACCCATACACCCATACACCCATACACCCATACACCCATACACCCATACACTTATACACCATCCACGCGCCAACGGCGCAACTCAATCCCAAACGCTCCGGCGGCGATATTGCGGAAATACTGGGGCACTCTGGGATTCGTCGACTTGGTCGGGCTGGGGATGCAGCACGGTTTCGATTTTTTCGTTGCGGCCTCGCAGGTAGCCCGTTGCGTCGGCGTTCTGGACGTCCTCGTCGTGGGTGATACCCCGGGCGAGGGTGGAGAGCAGTTCGGGCGTGACGTGTTCAGCGTCCATGCCATGGGTCAGTTGCACGAGTTGGTCGTTGACCGCCTCGTCGAGCCCCAATGCGCCGATTTTCTCGGCAATTTCTTGTTCATTCATGGTCATTAAAAATTTAAAAGTGAAACAAAAAGTGGATAAAAAGAGGTTGTCATGCGATGGTTGCGATCTTGCGGTCGCGCTGGCGACGGAAGGCCTCGAACGTGTCGAACACGTCGCTCAGGGCGATGTTAGCGTTCTCGCTTTGCAGCTGATAGGCGCTCGCGCTGTTCACCGTCGGGTTCTTGCCCTGCAGGGCTCCGCTCACGCCGCTGATTTCCTCAAACAGTTTCATCTGCAGCTCAATCATCTGGTAGGCCCCGATGTTGGTGCCGTTGGCGTTCACCTGCTCGGGCTTGGCGTCGTTGTAACGCGGGTTGTAGGGCAGCAGGCCGTTGGCGCTGGACCAGCAGCGGCGGGCATCCTCCCACGTCCAGCCGTCGGGCAGGGCAGTCTCGGGGAACAGGAGCACGCCCTTGGCGCTGGCACGCATCACCTGGTCCAGCAGCGAGATCATGCGGTTGACGTGCTTCTGGGTGTCGATGATGTCCTCGACAACGGCATGCACCTCGCCATCGGTGAGCGGGTAGAGTTTGATGACAAACGGGTGGCTGCCGTGACGCCATGGTGAGTCATACTCGGTCAGCAGGTCGCCCATGGGGCTGAACCAGCGGCAGTGCCACACGGTGGCAATGTCCCAGCGGGTGGTGATGTCGGGATTGCTCTTCAAGCGGTTTGCCTTGCTTGAGGGTTCCACGGTGAGCGTTCCCTCGCGGCGGTTGTGACACACGAGGACTTCTCGGCTCTCGAGCGTCCACACCTCGATGGCGCGGAACTTGCCGTCACGAGCGTGCCAAAAGTCGGTTCCCAGCTGCGAGTCGGCCCCCAGACGGGTGGTGAAATCGGCCAGTCGCGACTCGGCGCCGTCGGTGTACAGGCGACGCACCCATGCCGCCTTGCGCTGGTTGCCGCCGGCCACGCGGCGCAGCAGTTGCGCGATGTTCAGGTCATGCAGCTGTCCGATGAGTTCGCAGTCCCACGAGCGGGTGTCGTTCATCGTGCCGGCAAACAGCTGGTTCACGTTCACATTATCTACCCTCACGTGTTCGATACCGCCAGGCTCGTGGCAGGGTTCC
>Ga0247610_10006191_pt1 | contig 12488 bp, 13 predicted proteins | sample 174DNAGHGhighgp2_FD_193483 | JGI IMG/M metagenome (GOLD analysis project Ga0247610, IMG submission 193483) | Sheep rumen microbial communities from Palmerston North, Manawatu-Wanganui, New Zealand - 1742 DNA GHGhigh gp2 | ecosystem: Host-associated > Mammals > Digestive system > Stomach > Rumen...
CATCATACTATCTCCGCGATACTCTGTTTTTCACTATATGCATTCCTCGAACCATTTATCACACACTGGCTCGGATCGGAATATATTATGGATAACCGGATTCTTATTCTTCTGATTATTTTCGTATATATTACAAATTCCAGAAAATCTGTTGATAATTTTAATTATGCACATGGTTTGTATGCCGATGTCTGGTCTGCGTGGGCAGAACTGATTATTAATGTATCTATTACTATTATTGCTGGTTTGAAATGGGGAATTATCGGTATTCTTCTTGGAAAAATTATCAGTTTAATTGCTATTGTTATATTATGGAAGCCCTACTATCTTTTCACTTCAGGTTTTAAAGAACCAGTATCTAGTTACTGGAAAGGAGTCATTCGTAATTACGGCATATCTTTCGCATCTTTCGCATTGGCGATTTATGCCATCAAGTATATACCCATAAATCCCTATCAAAGCCTTTGGACGTGGGCTTTATACGCCGTCATTGGAATGACGTTTTTCCTAACTATCCAACTTAGTGCAACTTTAATGTTTGCCAAAGGCGCAAAGGATAGTCTATCAAGAATCAAAAACATAAGAAAGAAATGAAATACTCCATCATTACTGTCAATTTCAACAACAAAGAAGGGCTGCGCAAGACCATAGAAAGCGTAATCCATCAAACTTTCCGTGATTTTGAGTTTATAATTATTGACGGTGGCTCTACTGATGGGAGTGTAGATGTATTAAAAGAATACAGTTCCCAAATTAATTATTGGGTATCAGAACCCGACGGAGGCATTTACCAAGGCATGAACAAAGGTATCAAGAAAGCTACTGGCGAATACCTAAATTTCATGAATTCTGGAGATTGTTTTTATAGTGAACAAGTTCTCCAACATGTTAATGACCTGCATCTTACTTCAGACCTCATCGTTGGACACGATTTCCATTATAATCCAAAGACGCAACAGGGCTTCACTACCATCCTCCCTCCGCGTATCTCTATGCTGACTTTTTATATCCAGACGCTCCCTCATCAGAGTACGTTTTTTAAGCGAGAATTATTCTGCAACACACTCTATGACGAATCACTCAAGATTGTAGCTGACATTAAATTCTATATCCAGAAAATCTGCGTGGAAGGTTGCAACGTAGAAAAGATTGAAGAAATCATATGCAAGCGCGAACCAGATGGAATCAGCAAATCCCATAATGAACGACGCATTGCAGAACACATGATTGTCTTAAATCAAGTACTACCAACAGGAGCGATCAAAGACTATCATACTTTAGCAATGTTGGATAAGGCGACTCTATATAAACTATTTCAACTAATAGAAACTCCCAAAGCCAATAGGTATTTAACATATTGCATTAAAATCCTGAATAGAATCTATGGATAATATGATGACATCTTCTACTATAGGGCAACGAATTGACTATATTGATGCACTCAAAGGCTTTCTGATTCTCTCCGTTGTCATGTGTCACGTAGCTGGCTACTGTCTGGGAATACAAGATGACATACCATCTTTCCTTCCCATACTATTTGAATTCCGGAACCCTCCATTCTTTTTCATAAGTGTTTTTTTTGCGTACAAGATTGGCGTGGTTTGGGGAAGTCGATTCTGTTACAAAATCATAAAGAAAAAGTTCATAGCAATTGCATGGCCTACTTTTTTATTTCTTGCAGTCCTTTTATTTGTACATCCATCATATCACGGACGTACCTTTTTACATGATAATATCAAAGATCTGTGGTTTTACTGGTTCACATTATCACTTTTTGTTTTCTTCGTATTATATTCTATCATTGAACTATCTCTCTGTTCTTTTAAAAATGCAAAAACGAAGTCTATCATTATACTTGCATGCGGAGCCCTCTCTTACTTACTATTTTCCGTTCAATCTGTTTATTACATTTTACCTATTAATGAAACTATTAAGCAATTAATAGGGATGGAATACTGGGGATTCTTTTTCTTTTTCACGTTAGGAGTATTAGCAAGAAAACATTATACCCAGTTTATTAAACTTTTAAATAATAATATATTTATAGCAGTATGCATCTTTATATTTATTCTCTTTAACATCTTTAATCATCCTCTTCAAAACTACTACTTCAATTTTTTCCGAATCACTACTTATATTACAGGTATAATACTCGTCATCAGCTTTTTTAGGAGATACCCCCCAAAAGGGTTACTTAATAATATCATGACATTCATTGGAAAAAGGACATTAGATATATATCTTATTCACTATTTCTTTCTTCCGCTCGCATTATATGAGAACACAGCCATTTTCCGCGTGACCCCAATGCCAGTTATAGAATTCTGTGTAACATTTGCCACATCCCTTGCTATAATTGCAATGTCTCTTCTTGTAAGCTGCGCCATCAGGTTGAGCCCTTTATCTGCACATATTATATTTGGAAATGAAAGTAGTAACAAAAACAAATAAAAACATGAAATCAATAGTTATCATATTCCCTTACTTTGGGAAACTTCCAGTACAATATAAAATGTGGCGTGAATCTGCGCTCCGCAACCCATCTGTTGACTTTATGTTCTTTACAGATGCAGACGTAGAACCTGCCAAAAACATTTTCGTACACAAGATGAAGTTTGAAGAGTTCAGGCAGTACATTCAGTCCTTTTTTGAGTTCCCTATAGTTCTTGATCGCCCTTATAAACTTTGTGAGTACAAACAGGCATATGGATATATCCTTAAAGATTATATCAAGGAATACGATTATTGGGGGTTTGGCGACTTAGACTTGGTATATGGTGACATAAGACGTTTTATTACCGACGAAGTATTAAACCATAAATTCATACTAGGATGGGGGCATCTGACATTGATAAGTAACGATGATGATTCAAATACGTATTTTATGAAGAACGTCACTGGATATCAAAAATATAAAGATGCTTTTGGAACAAGCGTCATTACTTTTTTTGACGAGTTTGGCCACAAAGGATGTAGTGAGAAATGGAAAGACTGTCGACCACAAGATTGTTGGCTCGAGGTACCATTTGATAATGTCTCTAAGCCCAAACAATCCTATCATTTTAATAGTTTATCAAGGGGATGGAAGCAAATTCTCTTTGAGCACAAAGGGAACAAATTATACATGCTTCGCATCAAAGATGGCAAATTAGAAAAGAAAGAATCTCTCTATGCCCATTTCCAACATCGGTCATTTATGAAGGATCGTGTTAAGGACTATAATCATTTCTTGATAACGCCTGGAAGCATAATTGATTTTCCTAATCATTTTACTATGCTAAGACTCCGTTTCTACAGCAGAAAGCGAGACCTCATGACAAGATACTATCAGTGGAAAGATCGTATCTTGTGGAAAGCAGGAAAAGGGCACAACAGATAATTATTTGTGAGACTTATTATGGGTAGCCAGTTTACGACAAAAGCGATCTCCACCTATCGCTCTGAATTGATGGGGTGGTCTATAGTTTGGATTATGATGCTTCATTTCACATTCACGCAAATCAAGCCACTAGGTTTTCTGGCCCAATACGGATTTGCGGGGGTGGATATCTTCATGTTAGTGTCAGGATTTGGATTGTACTTTTCTCTCGATAAGAATAGGGAAATTATACCATTCTACAAAAAAAGATTTCTACGAGTATTTCCCACTTATTACATTTTAGGACTTTTTGCAAGCATCATATTATACCACGATAATATTCTTACTTATCTTTTCAGATACTCAACCATTGGGTTTTGGACAGGGGGAGTTTATGGAGATTGGTATATTCCATCCATAGTATTTCTCTATATTTTGATGCCTTTCATAAAGAAACTATACGATAGAGAATTCTGGATCATTATCATTTCTATTTGCTGCCTTTGCTTGATAGCATCATACATTTTAGTTGCAAACAACTACATCCCTAAGAGTGAGCCACATTTCTTTTTATTATACAGAATTCCTTCTTTTCTATTTGGTATGGCCTGCGCCTATTGGCTAAAACATGGTTTCTCCAATACATACTATTATTATATACTCATTGCGGGAATTCCATTTTTCATTTATTTATATCCACATCATCACGAAATATACAACTACAAATACTTCTCTACAGTATTTCTTCTTCCAGTATTTACCTCCCTCTTAATTGTCATTTCAAAGTATTGTCACCCTATCAACCCTATTATTTCAAAAATTGGCCAAGCAAGTTTGGAAATTTATATTATACAGGGAATGTTTTTCCATGCTATCGTATCAGCGATAATCACAATACCTGCCGATTATCACGATATCATTAGCTTCTTATTTATAATTCTATCATCTACCTTAGGTATTGTTGTTCATTGGTTAATAGACAAGACTGGAATTACTCGATTTTTCTAGATCGTTTGCAATAGCAATAGCCATACTTGAATCCAGTTTCTCGTATCCCCGGCGATTCAAATGTATTTGATCACTCATAAATAAGATTTTATTAATGTCTGGACTGACATCATTCCAATCCTTCATTGAAACATAAACAACCTTATCCATGAGTTTCTCGTTTACCAACATTCGATAAAGTGCATCCCTATATCCTGCATACTGATACATTTTGCATCCGGTCATCGTGGACCTAACAAAATCCACGACTAAATCTTTAAACGGTTTCCCACCATATAAGTGCCATAAATTTACATTAGGGATTTCCAAGACTACAGGGCGAATTCCGTTGGCTAACAAAAAAACGAGAATTTGACGATAATAGTAACAATACTGTTTTGTTCCCAAATTAGCAGCGGCATCATTTATACCTGCAGAGATAATACAATAGTCAGGCTTCAAAGAAAGTAACGGCTTCGTGCCAAACTCATCCGAATCAAACATCAGCTTATAAATCCCTCTAGCTTTTTCACCACCTTTACCATTAGACTCTACTATAACAGATCTATTTATCCGTTGCTCCAATATAGCAGAAAGATAAGCATCCATTTTATGCTTATGATGTAACCCTGCCCAACTATCTCCTATCATTGCTACTTTTAATGAAGAATCCTTATTAGCGCTAATTTCATAATGAGAAGAAATATTAGTTTCTAATGCCCACAAATGTTTCCACCGGTTATAATAAAAAGCATACAGACATATAATCACAAATGCAACAAAAGAAAAGAAAGCTGTAATAATCATCATGTTCGACTTTGACATTTCACGTAGAATTAGAATATAAAACGACTTATATATTTGTTCTTATGGAGTAGCACTGAAAAACTCCAGCCTCCAACCAATGCAAAGAATATTTCAAATAGTCCAGCCAGATAGTCCATTGCCAATTGTGGGAAGAAGTATCGATACATATCCTTTGCCCATACAATAAAAATTATCTGAATACAGAAAATTGTTAGTGAATGTTGGCCTAATGTCAAGAACAACCTTCCTACAATTGTACCTTCAAGGAACCTCGCACCCCATAGCACAACGAAACTTCCCAAGCACCCTATAATAAAATAAACAAAAACAGAAGTACCATACATACGGACGGAAAGATTAATGTCACCACCAACCCAATGAAGGCCTATATATACAGATAAGACTAATCCAACTTGCCACCATTTAGCAGAAATGTAATCCCGGCTCCTTACAACCATTCCTGCATACATAAACAAAGCAGTTAAGAAAGCTGTGTCCAAACTCCATGGCAATAGAATCGGGAGCTTTTCTAAGGCAACAGTCAATATTACATAAATAAGTAACAACCAATATTTGTATTTATCAAAGTAAACAAGTAAATAGAAAAAAAAATATGAAACTATCATAGATGTAAGGAACCACATTGGATAATTTCCAGAAGTCAGGAACTTAATATTTGGGGTAACATCTAATGGATACAAACTATACCTTGAATAAAGAACACCAAAAATTTCCCGTACAGAGAAATGTATAAAAGCACAAAACAACAAGAGATTGAAAAACAAATATGGAATGAACAATTTTCGGAAGCGTTTCCTCATACACTCCACTAATGTACCTTTTATCGAAAACGTATAACCTGAACAAAAATAAAAGATTGGCACAAACATCCCCATCATCAACCACATAAGGCCTAATGCGTCAGAATGTGAACATACTACTAACACAATTCCGATACCTTTAGCTATATCTACATATTCAAGCCTTTTTTCCATGTCAGTATGACCTTTATGGCTACAAAATTAATAAAATAAATAAAAAATGCCAAGTAATTAGCAATTTTATATTATCTTTGCAATAAAAATTTAGTATAAATTATGAAAATAGCAATATTGACTTCTGGTATTCTGCCTGTTCCGGCTGTACAAGGAGGAGCTGTGGAAAATTTGATAGATTATTATCTGGAATATAATGACCAGCATCGGCTTCATGATATTACAGTTTACAGCGTCTGGCATTCTGATGTTAAGAAATATCCGACATTAAAGTCAAATGTCAATCATTATAAATATATTAAAGTAACAGGATGGTTAGCAAAACTCAAGAAGACCATTTATAAGAAAAGACATGGAAAGCAGTACTATCATTACACCATAGAGTACTTCTTCGATCAGGCGATGAAAGTTATTCTAAAACAGCATTATGACATAATCATATTAGAAAATCGCCCTGGTTTTGTACTCAAATTGAAAGACAAAACAACAGCAAGGATTATCTACCACTTACACAATGACATACTGAACGTCAGCACAAAGTATGCTTCTGACATTTATGAAGCAGCTACACGAATTATTACAGTATCCAACTATATCTCAAGTAGGGTAAAGACGATAAATTGTAAAGATACTAAGTGTATTACCGTATATAATGGTATTGACACTGAAGCTTTTTCAAGAAACGCTTCCCCTACCCATCTCGCATCTATCAATGATGAGGACTTTGTTATCATATTCTGTGGGCGAATTAATAAAGAGAAAGGAATCAAAGAACTCATCGCTGCAATGAAGACTATAAGCCCAAAATATCCCATCAAACTCTTAGTACTGGGTAGTTCCTTCTATGGCAATGCAAATTCAGAAGACATTTTTGTCCAACAACTCAAGAAAATGGCAGAGCCCATAAAAAAACGCATTATTTTTACAGGATTTATACCATACAATAAGATGCCTAGCTATCTGAAGATAGCAGATATAGCCGCACTCCCTTCTATATGGGATGAGCCCTTTGGATTGACAATGGCAGAAGCTCAAGCGATGGGATTACCTATTATTACCACTCAGCGTGGGGGGATCCCAGAAGTGGTCACTGAAGAGAATGCTATTTTGCTAGAAACTGATGACAAATTTGTAGACAACCTTGCGGCTGCCATCCTTGATCTATACGAACATCCAGAGAAACGAGCGCAAATGTCAGCAGCATCTCTCGAGCGTTCCATGTTGTTCGACAAAGAAACATATGCCAAAAATTTCTTTGCAGCTTTAGAATCAATATAAATCAGAGAGTTAATACGCCGTTGCTAACCATTCTGACAAGAAGAAATCATAAACTCGATATCCTGTGCCCGTTTGGGTGATTAGGTCGTTCTTCAGAAGTAACTTTACTGCAGCCTGGACTGAGCTGGCTGATGTCATATTGTATTTCTTGATGAATTTGGAGGAGGTGATATTCTGGGCAAGACCTTCCTTGGCAATGGCTTGCAAAACGATTTTCTGTTTGGGAGGTAATTGCGACAAGATATCCTTATAACTATTCTCCTGTGACATGATGACATTGCGACGCGCTTCGTCTATCATTTCTCGCGTGCAGGCTCCATTAGGCATCGTCAAGGCAAAGAGCTCGTTCATCATCATCTGCACAAACCAGGTGTATCCATTGAACATAAGCCAAACCTCTTCAACTACTTCACGCTCAATATGTTTGCCTCTTTCTTCGAACAGATTCATGGCAAAATCAGAATAGATATCTACTGGAATAGGCTCCAGCCCCATACTGATGGCACTCTGATAAAACGGCTTCGATGGCGAATTGAACATATTGCTCATCATGTGTCGTTTGCTGCCTGCAAAAATAAACTGGGCACGATGACATCTCTGAATCTTTGTGCGAAGCAGAGCTTCCACATTCTTTTCGGCATATTCGCCAATCTGCTGAAACTCATCTATTGCGATGACACACGGTTTGTCTGCCTCTTCTATGTAGGCAAAAATCTCGTCAAGTGTTGCTTGGGGCGTCTGGATATCCCCAAGACCTAAATCGAGAGATGGAGTGCCCGTCATGGGATCCAATTTGAAGCCTACCCGAAATGAAGAAATGATTTGGAAAAATCTTTCTTTCCACTGTGTAGACAGTGGTTTCAGCTGTTCGTAGATCTCTTTACCTAATAGATATACGAACTCTGCAAAAGAGGTTGTGGCATATATATCTACAAAGAATGTGTAATACTGCTCTTTAAAATCAGGCTGATTGAAGAAATGCTGAATCAGCCCAGACTTTCCGATACGACGAGGCGAGATTAATGCCACATCGCGTCCGTTCTGAATCTGTTTGCGCAGAAATGCAGTTTCCTCAGACCTATCGCAGAAATACTTGTCTGACAGGTACTTTCCTACTACAAATGGATTGATCACAACAGCCTCTTCCATAACAAGTTATCAATTTTATTGCAAATATAATAATTATATTCGTAATAAAAGCAAATTCTATCTATATTTTGCGATTATTTAACTTACAAATAGATAATCACAAAGAACGAGGCGATCCAGCCTGCGATGCAGAGTTGAATGAAGTGGTCCTTGACGAGGCTCTTTGTGGGAGAGCCGCTGAGGCCAAAGACAATCATGTTCTGGAGATAGCGTAAGAGGCCGGCAAGTACCCATCCGCTGGTGAGGTAGACATAACGGGTGCTCATGCGCTCAATCACCTCGGGCGACATGGTGTACATGATGTAGCAAACCAATGTGACTGAGGCGATGATGGCTGTGGCCTCGTTGATGAAAGTTTTGTTGTAGCCTGTTATTGAGACTCGTGGTTTAGTGCCCGTCTGTTCGTAGATACGATAGTCGTCATTCCGTTTGGTGAAGGCCAGGAAGAGGGCAACGAAGAAGGTCATCATCACCAGCCAATGGGAAATCCATTCATATCAAGAATGCTCCTTGTTTTTTCATACTTTTTTCTCTGCGATTGTTATGAATCGATTGTAATTCTCACGGGTCATCATGATGTCAATGTCATCATCCCATGGGAGAAAACCCTTATATAAATGAGCTCCTACAACAGAACCGCCACACAACGAATACTTTATGTTGTGCTCTGTGCAAATTTTGACAACAATGTCAAGAATCTCCAGGCATTTTAGTTGTAGTTGTCGAAGCTCTGATTCCATTTTTTGATGCAAATATAGTGTTTTTTTGAGAAATAACCAAATTTTATGGTGTTTTTCTGGAAATATTATTTAACTTTGCAGCAAAGTATGGATAAGTCCAAGAAATTCGATGAAATATCAGTGATGCATGTGCTGGCAATGACGATGATTGTCGCCTTCCATAGCATGTGCTTCTATAATGGTCGCTGGTCGAAAGTCCATGCCATTTACATCCCTTTTTGGGCAAAGTTATCAACATTCCTAGATGTGATAGATTTGAATATGTTTGTCTTCATATCGGGCTATTTGTATGGTTACCTATATATCTATAGGAATAAGTATCGCCATCCGTCAGAGGTTATCCGCAATAAGGCTATACGGCTGTTGATTCCATATTGCTTCTGGGGTGTCTTTATGGTAATGTCTTTCCCTTGGAATAATTGGATGAAGCTATTATATGGGGTGGGGCACCTGTGGTTCCTGCTGATGCTCTTTGGCGTATTCACACTTACAGTTCTTCTGCAATTGCTCAACAATCAGAGGGTACGTTTTACCTGGAAGGTAGGTCTTGTCCTAATTGTACTGGGTTATGGTTCCTATATTATATTCTCGAAGTATATCAATCCTCACGATTTCCTGTGTGCATCAAGGGTGTTATACTATTTCCCGGCTTTTATGATAGGCTATGTATGCGCTAAGATTCGAGTTGCATGGTGGTTGCCTAATTGGTCGCACATGCTCTTGCCATTCATCGTGCTGGCCTTGTTCTTGTTGGTATGGTATCCGGTCCCATTGCCGTATAGTCTTATTGTTCTTTTCAGGACAGTCTGCGCATACGCCATTTGTGTTGCTCTGTTGATTATCCTCAGTAAGGCGACCATGCCAGATCGCCTACGTCTGGTTGTTCAAGAGGTTGAGCGGCTGAGCATGGGCTTGTATATCTTCAATCAGATAGCGATGGATATGGTATTCACGACACCCGTGCTGCACAGATGGTTTGAAGTGCACTGGGGCATTGGCCCATTCTTGCTGTTTTTAATTGGCTTTTTTCCTCCAATGCTTATGTCGTGGGTGTTTAATCGGTATAAGATTTTGAGGTGGACGATTGGCGGCTGATGTAGTCCCTGATAATTTCCGAAGCAATACAGGAATCTAGCAGATGATAGCCGTTAAGGTTCATGTGAAGCCTGTCTTCAAGGAACATGGTCGAGTCCGTACTGCCAGCAGGGTTCCATTGCTTGGCTGCAATATAGAGTACGCTGTCTTTGAGCCCTTTCTTTTCCAGCATCTGATTGAATGCATCGTGGTAGTCGGCGCCTTTGTTGTTGATGGTCCCCATCAGTAATGAGCGTACGAAGTAGAAGCATCGATCCCTAAGGCTCTTCCTTGTCATAGGTTCGGTGAAGTCAACGATTGGTATCTCCATGACCACAGGACGTATGTTGTTATGCAGTAACAGGTTGATAATCAACTGCATATTTTCGGCGTAGAATGATGTTGGTCTGAGGTAGGTGACGTCGTTGATGCCTGCAAAAATGACACAATAGTCAGGATGGTCTTCTATGAGTGGCTGGGTACAGCGGTCTGGCTCGTAGGAGTGTTCTTCCGTCTTGCTGCTATACATGAAGAAATATACTTCTTTACTCAGTGCACCTTTCTTTCCTCTTGTTACTGTTTTTACAGGTTTGTCATAGATTCGCCTGGCGGCATTGGTCATCATGGTGTCTCCTGAGAGGATGGTGTGATAGTCTGCCCAGCTGTCACCGATGAAGGCAATGCGGAGAGTGTCGTCGTGATGTGTTTTTCTGATAGTGTAGAGCGGCAGCTCTTCCGGTACATAGTAGTGGATATACTCAGGAATAAGGTATAATGACATCAAGGCAACGATGAGCACAATGCCGACAATCACCAAAATCCGTTTGATGAATTTGGTGAGAAAGCTTTGTGACGGCTCATCAGGTAATATCCTTGGTTGCATGCTTGAAGACTATTATTTCCCGATTAATGTAGGCATCTGCCGCTTTGCCCAGGGGATGATGGGGTAGAGGAGGGCGACGATGACGAGGGCTGTGGGCAGGGCTGTGTACCAGCGGTAGCAGATACCGCCTTCGGTATGTAGCAGATGCTCGAGCGTGAAGTTCGCTGCTGTGACGAGCATAATGTGTAGTCCGATGATGACCAGGGTGCCGACGGAGATATTGGTGACGACGGACAACTTGATGCCGTCGAGCACCTTGCAGCCATAGAGCACACCAAACAGGAACAGCACGTTGACAGGGTAGAAGAGGGCAATGTGCAGCAGATGCCGACCTGTATAAAACGCATCCAGATGCCATGCAAACATGCCGATGCTGGCGGCGATGTAAAGGACGCAGCCCATGAGATCCATCTTCAGACTGCAATCTCTGAACAGGTGATATTGCCCCATCAGGTACCCCATATAATAATAAGGCAGGTTACGCATGATGCCGATGGGCGTCAGCTGGGGCATGAAGTACCAGTATTTGTTGGCTGCATAGAGTACGACGGAAACGAAGCAGAGGCCCGTCATGATCCAGTGCTGATACTTCGTCTTCCTGCACACATCTACAAGAAAGTGCATAAATAGGATGGCTGGCAGATACCATAACGGGCCGTTCAGCGGTTCTGCATACCAGCTCTCATGCTCCATCAGCAAGGCACCAGTCACTGGGCGCATGGCTTGGAACACGTCGGGCATTCCCCCGTGGACGAGGGCGTATTTCAGCACCCAATAGGGGTAGACCGCCACATTATATATAATATAAGGTATGATGAGTCCGTGCCAGTATTTCCGCCAGTTCTCCCTGTCACTGCCCCGATCCCTCTTCAGATAGCCGGATATGAAGATGAAGACCACCATCGTCAGCGCTTGCAGATAGCGGTAGTAAAACCACTCCTGCGACTGCGGCAGGTGGCAGAACACCACGCTCACCACGGCGAGTGTCTTGGCCCAGTCTATCCAATTCATACGATTCATGTTGCAAAATTACGCAAAAAAATCCATAATGTGGATAATTTTGCGTAATTTTGCAGATGATATGGCAAAACAGCGGATAGGATACATCGATGCGATGCGTGGACTGACGATGATTCTCGTCGTCTATGCTCATATCTGTTATTTCTGCATGGAAGCCCCGTTGATGGGCTTCAACCGCACGTTTTGGCTCTTCCGCC
>Ga0247610_10006193_pt1 | contig 12487 bp, 7 predicted proteins | sample 174DNAGHGhighgp2_FD_193483 | JGI IMG/M metagenome (GOLD analysis project Ga0247610, IMG submission 193483) | Sheep rumen microbial communities from Palmerston North, Manawatu-Wanganui, New Zealand - 1742 DNA GHGhigh gp2 | ecosystem: Host-associated > Mammals > Digestive system > Stomach > Rumen ...
TCCTCTTGCCTTACATAAATACCAATAATTATGATGATAAGTCAAATTATATTGTAGTGAAGAATCAGATGAACCAACTAAATTAGTCTTATGGCATCCCTCAAAATAATTATAGCTACATGTAAAATACATACCTCTCTTGAAATCACAAGATCCATCACCCTCACTCTTATCAGATTCAGCTGGATTTAAAATATTAGGTGAATAGAATTCATTATTATGAATCCAGCATCTTTCAACTGATGCGCTAATAGTAGTTCCTGATTGAACACCCTCCATACCAATCGCATCCTCAGGAGTGTTAATGAATGTTAAATTTCTAACCTCAAAGCTCTTACCTAAATTAGGATTTGCACTTTCTGCCATAAAATGGAAGCCCCATCCATCGATAACAGCATCACTACCTACACCCTCAAGTGTGATATTCTTTCCTGATTTCATACGAGCCATATGACCATTATCGCCAACTGAACCACCATAATTAACTGAATCATAATCAGTTAAGCCATCAATTAATCCAAAATCGGCTGCGTTATATTGACCCTTCTTATATAAGCCTGTCTCAGATACAGTTCCAACAAATCTTACGATTAATGGAACATCATCCATCGCAAGTTTCTTTAAAATATCCTGGTTAGTATTTGCAGTACCAAAATAATCCTTCTTATCAGATGTCATCTTACATTGACCCTCATGACCTAGAAGACCACATTCCTTACCAACAGTATTTAAAATATTACCAATACCCTTAACAGTAATTCCCTTATATGTTAGTTCAACACTATTCTTATTTTGATCAGTAACATATAAAACAATAGCGTTCTTCTTCATTGTACCATCATCATTATATGCACCTACACCATCACTATAATTGAAATGAGCATAGCCTGATCTATCATATTCACTTACATTAACTATAGTATCCATTCCAAGTGCGATTGCCTCAGAATCAGAAATAACAGGTGCGACCATAATTCTATGGCTACCCTTTGATAGACCAAATAGGTCACATCTTAATCCCTTATCAGTCTTAGAAATATAATATTCTCTTTCACTTAATCTTCTAGTTGCATTATTGTTATCTAATTCATAAATTGCATAATCACTTGCATTATTATATTCATTAAATAAAATATATGCACTTTCTAATAAGCCCTCACTTCTAGTGATAGCAAGCTTTTCTATGCTTCCATTATCCTTTATATAATGTGCAATTAATGTAATATCCGAATTAATCTTTTGATTTTCATCAAATTCGCTACCATTATATTCCCAATAGCTAAATACATATCCATCAACATATGGTGCTGATGCTTTAGCAATTTCTTTAAATAATGAATCATTATCTACCATCATGCTAGAAATTAAAGCATTATCCTTATCCTTAAATGTAACATTCCATTGCTTAATATAATTTGCATAAATTGTAATATCAGAATTAATTATAGTATTAGGATTAAATACCTCCTCATGAGTATTTGATGTATACCAATCATCAAATCTATATCCTTTAACCACCTTAGAAGGTAAGCTAATAGTCTTACCCTTTTCAATTGTAATAGAATCAAATGATAAGCCACTTACATTAGTAGCAAATGTAACTATAGCTTTTTCATCTATCTTTAATTCCTCCCATTTAGCATATAAAATGATATCAGAATTAATCTCATTATTAATATCAAATAAATTATTAAATGAAGGGTCTAAATACCAGCCTACTAATTTATAATTATCCTTATTTAAATTTGGTAATTCCTCTAATTTATCACCTAATTCTAATTTAGTAGAATCTATTATTACATTTTCTACATTAGAAACATATGATACATTAACATATTCCTTTAATATTTCATAATGAATATCATTTATATTAATTGAAGCATCACTATGAATTCTATATGTATCTGCCTTTAAATCATAAATACTAAAGCTTGCATCAGCACCACTACCCTTAATATTATTAGATTCATAAACAATTTCATTATTTGAATTTGTAACAGTAACCTTACCCTCTGCCGTAGTTGATGCCCAAAGCGCATTTAAGAATAAATCACCAGATTTTGGTAGACTAACTAAAATATCAGCTCCCTGATTATTATAGCTAGAATAATCAGCTGATATTAAATTCTTATTATTATTTACAAAAGTATATCCTAAATATGATACTTCCTTATTTAAAACATATCTTCCCTTAGAATCCTTTACTCTTGTATCACTACATAAATCACTAATTACACTCCACGCTGTATATGATAAACCATATCCAACCCTCTTAATTTCCTTATAATTAGCCTTTAATGTAATATTAGATTGAATTTTAGTATTTAAATCAAATACTTCTCCATCTAATGTCCAATATACAAATTTATAACCATCCTTTAAAGGCTTAGTACCATAAGATGCCTTTTCATCCTTTAATACCTTATCTACTCTTAATAATGAATTATCATCATTAAGCCATGTAACTGTATATTCAGCCTGATTTTCAGTAAATATAGCATTTCTAATAATAGTAGAGCCATTAATAGATTCTTCCCATTTAACGAAAGTAAATCCTTCCTTTAAAGGTGTACCATTAGGATATATAGAATCATATAATTTATTATCTTCTCTCAATAATAAATTGTCTCCATCCATCCAATTAATAGTATATTTCCTATTCTTCTCATTGAATCTAGCATAATATGCCTTATTACCATCTAATTGATTAAATTCAGTAACAATGCTACTACCATCAAACCAGCCAATAAATTCATATTCCTTATATAAAGTTGAATCCTTTTTAGGATCAAGAGGCTTTATGATATTTGAACCATAATCTGCAGTTACATTTTTGTAGGCTTCTGTTCCATCCTCATTTAGGAATGTATATGAATACTGTCTTATAATATTATCAAATACTGCAGTATATGTAACATCACCCTTAACCTCACTAATATTTATATCCCAGCCCTTAAATGAATAATCATATTGTGCTGTTGATTCTCTCTCAGGTAAATCCTTTGTATATGTAGGTGTCTTTCCATATTCAACTAATTTTTCCTCTAATACAGTATCACCATTTTTAAATGTAACTAAATAGCTTCTTCTATTTTTTGTATATACTGCCTTATAGCTAGCATCACCACTAACCCTTTCAATAGGTCTATCATAGCCAACAAATGTATAATCAAATTCAGCTGTTGAATCCTTAGCTGGAGTAGGTGCGATAGGATCTACACCATATTCTAATTTAGCTTCACTAATTAATGTATCATCATCATTAATAAATTTAATATTATAGCTTCTAATTGATTCATTAAATAAAGCAGTATATGTAATATCACCATCAACTGCCTTAATATCCTTATCCCATCCCTTAAATGAATATTCATATTGTGCTGTTGATTCTCTCTTAGGCAGATCCTTATTAAAGCTTGGAAGAATTCCATATTCAATATCTTCTAAATATAAAATAGTGCCATCATAATTTTTAAATGTTACAGTATATTTATTTTTAATAGATTCAAATACTGCAGTATATGTAATATCTTTATCTATAGCCTTTAATTCATTATCAAAGCCTATAAATTTATAGCTATATTCTATATCTGAATTCTTTATAGGAGTAGCTCCATTATATTTTGGAGTACTTCCATATTCTAATTCATAAGAATCTAAAATAGTACCATCATAATTCTTAAATGTTACACTATATTTATTTAATATTTCCTTATATTGTGCCTTATAATTCTTATTATTAGAAACATTTTCTAATTCACTATCAAAGCCTATAAATTCATATGAATATTGCTTATTTTTTTCTCTTTTTGGAGTCTCTCCATTATAAATAGGCATAGTACCATATTTTAAATTTAATGATAATAAAACTGTATCATCATAATTTAAGAAATTAATTTCATAGCTTCTTAAGTTTTCAAAATATTTTGCAGTATATGTTCTATTACCATTTACAGCTATAATTTCATTATCCCATCCTATAAAAGTATATTCATATTGAGGAGTACTTAACCTAGTAGGATTAGCACATTCTGGCATTGTGCCATATTCTAATTCAGAAGAATATAAAATAGTACCATCATAATCTTTGAATGTTATTTCATATTTTCTTACAGATTCTAAAAATTTAGCATAATATGTTATATCACCATTTACTTCCTCTAATTCCTTATCAAAGCCAATGAATGTATATTCATATTTATCTGTAGATTCCTTTTTAGGAGTTAGACCTGTATATGAAGGAATAGCTCCATATTCGACTAATTTAGATTCTAATAATTCATTTCCATTTTTAAATTGAACATTATAGCTTCTAATGCTTTCCTTAAATCTTGCATATAATGTAATATTAGAATTAACCTCTAAATTAAAATCATATACATTCTTTAATTCAGGATCAGTTGTCCATGCATCAAAGATATAATCTTTATCAATAGTGCTTTCCTTAATAGGATTCTTTGGCTCAAAAACCTTATTTCCCTCATTTATATTAATTATTCTATTTTCATTACCATTATTAAATACAAATTCTACATTATATTTAACAATAGGAGTAGTTACATATTTTGCATATAATGTAAATGATGATGTAACAGTAGTTGAAAAATCATAAGGATTTTCTAATTCTATATCAGTATACCAGCCTAAGAAATTCATTCCTTCTAATATAGGATCTAAAGGCATATCTACCTTATTTCCATATTCTACTGTTTCACTATTTACACTAGAACCACCATTAGAATTAAATGAAATAACATATTTATTCTTTGTTTCTTTATATAATGCCTTATATACCTTATTACCTAATACATTTGATATATTACTATCCCATCCTATAAATTCATAACTAAATTCAGCTGTATTAGATCTTATAGGATTAGATGGCACTTCTATTTCATCATTATAATGATATTTTTTATCGCTAATTAGAGTATTATCATAATCTATAAATTGAATATCATATTCAATATATTCCTTATCAAATACTGCATTATATACCTTATCTCCATTTACATTACTAATTTCACTATCCCAGCCCTTAAATACGTAATTATATGTATTATCAGAAGCCTTCTTTGGTTCATCACCTAAATATTCTGGCATAGTACCATATTCAATATTTTTAGTATCTAAAACTAAATCACCATTCTTAAATTGAATTAAATATTTATTTAAAATAGATTCAAATTTAGCATTATATACCTTATTATCATCTACCTCACTAATTTCACTATCCCAGCCAATAAAATTATATGAATACTCTACATCACTATTCTTTATAGGCATATCACCCATATATGATGGCATTTTACCATATTCAATTTCTTCTTCCTTTAATACTAAATCGCCATTCTTAAATTGAATTAAATATTTATTTTTAGTTTCCTTATATTTAGCCTTAAAAACAAGATTCTTTTCATTTGCTGAAAGCTCTTCCCAGCCTAAAAATTCATAAGAGAATTCCTTAGTATTTAATCTTAGGGGAGTAGGATTAATAATATTATCTCCATAATGATAAGATTTAGATTCAATAACGCTATTATCATAATCTAAGAATTGAACATTATATTCAATATATTCCTTATCAAATACTGCATTATATACCTTATCTCCATTTACCTCACTAATTTCACTATCCCAGCCCTTAAATACATAATTATATGTATTATCAGAATCCATTTTAGGTGTATCTCCTAAATATGCTGGCATAGTGCCATATTTAACCTTTTTAGATTCTAATACAGTATCACCATTTTTAAATTCAATAGTATATTCCTTTTCAACTTCCTTAAACTCTGCTCTATATGTAACATCTCCTGTTACCTTATCAACAAGAGGGCTCCATCCAATGAACTCATAATTATATTGTTCTGTTTCAGCCTTTTGAGGTGTATCACCACTAAAGGCTGGAGTTACACCATATTTATATTCTTCCTCATTTAAAATTGTATCGCCATTTTTCCATGTAACCTTATATTCATTAGTTACCTTAGTATAGATAGCCTTATAGCTAATATTATCCTCTACCTTAGATGGAGTTACATTCCAACCAACGAATGTATAGCTAAATTCATCATCGCTTTCCTTAAGTGGTGTAAATGATGGAATTTCTCCATATTCAACCATTTCTTCCTTTAATAAAGAATCATCCTCATCTAGCCATTTAACATTATATTTGTTTTTTGTCTTATTCCATTTAGCATATAATGTTAAATCATCATTAACAGGCTTACTAAAATCAAATCTTTCTGAATAATCATTTGTCTTAAACCAGCCATCGAATTCAAAACTATATTCCTTTGTGTTCTCCCTTTTGATTTTTGGTTCTTCAATTTTTTCACCCTTATTAATAGTTAAGCTATTAACTAATTCACCACCATCAGTATCAAAGCTAATAGTAGCCTTCTCCTCTTTTTCCTCTTGAACTGGCACTCTAGGATCAATTACATCATCCTTTTGACAGCCACTTAGAACTGTAGATGCAACTACTATTGAGGCTATACCTATAGCAGCTACACCAGCACCAATAAAAATTCCCTTCTTTTTCATTTTTTCTCCTTCTTTAAAGCGCTTACATCTTTTGCACTACGAATTTAAAACAATACAGAAAGCGTTTTTATTGGTATTTTATTAAAAAAAATTATTTTCATTTGTTTTCATAAAAAATGGTTACTATCATATTGATAATAACCATACATTTCTTATTAATTATTCTAATTTTAATACGAATTTAACATTATCCTTTTTTAATAAATTCTTTAATTCATCATCGCTCAAATTAATATGACCAAGCCTTGTATAGCTCCAGCTACTATTATTATAAAATACTGAAATAGCATTTCCATTATATAAAACAATATCACCAGGTACTACATCTATATTAGAATCATTTCTTGTAATAGATTTACCAATCGAACCTGTTTGCTCAAAGCCACCATATTCATGCATATTAATTACTAATTCATTTTTAGCTAATTTCTTTAATTCATTTACTGAATTATTGTTTTCCCAATTAACATCTAATATATTATTATCTATTTTTAAAACTAAATTCATATCATTATCCTCACTATCTATTATTTCATCTTCATTTTTATTTGCTTCTTCTTTATTATCTATAGTATTCTCACTACTACATGATACTAATATAAAAATTAAAAACATACATATTATAAATAATTTATTTTTCATATAACCACCATTAATAATATATCACTTTAAAAAAATATAATCAAAATATAAAAGAAAATGGACTCTAAAGTCCATTCATCTATTATTTGCTTAAAACCTCTTTAACATAATTAATATCTAAGCTTAAAGCTCTCGCGATAGTTTCAGCATCAAAACCATTACTATGCATTGTTTTTATGTTTTCATTTAATTTTTTTGTTTCGCCTTCTGCTCTACCTTCGTTTTTGGCTCTTTTTTCGAATTCGTCTAATCCCTTACACATACTATCAATTCCCCTTTCTTTATCATATACAAGATTTGAATTAGTTATATAATTAATTAAATCTATTGTTTCATCTTCTATTTTATCATTATTTTTTCGAATTGATTCAATTCCTTCAATATTTTTTGATTTTCTTATAAAATCACATACGATTCTGAAATCTGATTTAAATTTATTAATATCATCATCTGTCATTTGATATGGTTCAATTACATTTATAAAATAATTAGGCATGAATTCAGATAATTCATCATCCATATATTCATCAATATCTTCATCCATATCACTATAATAATCATATAGAGATTTAGGGCAATCCCATTTCTTTTCACCATAATAAATTACAATTGTTATTATAGGCTTTACTTTATCATTATTTTTAAATACCTTCCTTAATGATAGTGCATCATATAGAAATACTCTAGATACCATTTCATAATCCATTCTTGTTTGATTTTCTATACCTATTAGGAGGAATGTATTTTTACGATTTTCTTTTACAATACATACTTCCTTAAATAGATCTCTAAAGTTTTCAAAGATATCTCCTTCAGTATTAACAAGCGTTGTATCTAATTCCTTTAAATCAGACTCCTTTACAACCTGTCTACCTTTAAATAAATAATAATTTAATATGTCCTTAAACCTATCATTTTTAGATAAATAATCCTTAATGATATTATCAACCTTTTTAGCCATTTCAAACACCCGCCTCACATTTAATTATATTGCAAATATTTTTGAGAAAATAGGGGTAAAATTTTGAAAAAAATTAGGCAGGTAAAACATTATTTTCAATATGCTTTTCCATATTTTTTATAAAATTTTTATATTTGAAGGACCTTTAGTGTTTAATCTTAAAAAATTCACATATTTTTTGAGAAAAAAACATTTTGAACTTTAAATTTCAAAATGTTTTTAAAACTAAAATAGTAATTTATATAATTATAAAATGATATTTATTACAGGACGAATTCCAATATGAGTATAGTTACATTGTGCTATACCACTAAATTCACCTTTGTTATTAACAATAAGTACATCTAATCCATTACCTGAAGCAGATCCTGAATAATATGCACATGCCTTGTTACTTTGAACCTCTAAACCTTGAATCATAGCATAATCAGTACCATATCCCTGTAGATTTGCTGTTATACCAACATAAACATCCATACTTTTAACTTTTTTCAACAATATATTTTACTAGATAATCGAGTAGAGTAGGAAAATAATTATTTCTAACTATCTTCCATCCCCTCTCACACCACACCATCGTGCCGTTCGGCAATGGGCGGTTCAATTTATAAGTTTAAATTCAAGCTAAATAGTAATCTAAGGCGAAGACTAATCCTCTTCGTCCTTTCTTTTTATTTGGTTTTGATAATGCTAGTTTAGTTATCGCATTTTTTAATATTTTAGAATGTGCTACGAACATATAGTCTCTCCTACAGTTTGCCAAACCTCTAGCTTCTCCTCTATCGAAACCACATTTGACAAGATTATCCTCTCTTGTTTTTGGTAGTTTCCACATTTTCCAAATAATCATTCTTATTCTTGTACGTAGATGCTCATCAAATTCTTTTAAGAAAAATTTCATTTTAGAAATTTTAAAATAATTTACCCATCCTCTTATTAACCAATTTAATTTTTCAAAGCGAGTGTCTAAAGAAATGCTTTCGCTACGTTTTGTCAGGCTCTTTAGTTTTCTTTGAAATTTCTTCTTGCTGTCAATGTGAGGAATTGAGTTCCATTCCTTTCCTTTATAGAAACCAAACCCTAAATACTTTAAGTCATTGGGTTTACATATTTTAGTTTTAGTCATATTAACTTTTAGCCCTAATTTCTTTTCAATGAAATGTGTTATTGATTCCATTACTCTATTTGCTGCTTTTTCACTTTTAACTAATATAATTGTGTCATCAGCGTATCTAGTAAAATGTAGTCCTCTTGCTTCTAATTCCTTATCAAGTTTGTTAAGCATAATGTTTGATAATAATGGCGATAAAGGTCCACCTTGTGGTGTACCTACTATTGTATCCTCATAATTACCTTGTACCATTACACCTGCTTTTAGGAATTTATTAACAAGTGAAATTACATTTCCATCTTTAACAACATCACTTACCATACGTAATAATCTATCGTGTGGTACGTTATCAAAGAATTTCTCTAGGTCTATATCAACTACCCAATCATATCCATCATTAAAATACTCTAATGCTTTTATGATAGCCATTTGACAACACCTATTAGGTCTAAATCCATAACTATATTCACTAAAATATGGCTCAAACATTGGAGATAATACTTGTACCATTGCTTGTTGAATAACTCTATCCAAAACTGTTGGTATTCCAAGTTTTCTTACTCCTCCATTCGGCTTTGGTATTTCTACCCTACGCACAGGTTGAGGTTGATATTTTCTATTATATAATTGCCATACAATTTGATTCTTGTGTTCTTTGATAAATTGAGCAGTTTCTTCGATACTCATATCATCAATACCACTAGCACCTTTGTTTGCCTTAACGTTTTTAAATGCCAAATTCAAATTTTCTCGGTCAAGTATTTTTGTGATAATATCTTCACTCATAGCTTGTCTACTTCCTTTCTTTTCGTTATCTAGCAAAATTATTATTTGGATTACCCATTAGGATACGCCTAACCTCTCATCTTTATTACATTCTAACTATTTGCTAGTGATTTCAAGACTTTAGTAGTCTTATAAATTGTTCGGTCCTTCAGTATTAGGCTATACCTACTATGACCTCTGCTGACTTCCTATAGTTCGTTGTTACTACTAAATCGCCTATAGGACCTCTCGGGATAAGTTATGTTCAATTCTTTTTTCTTCAACCTTTTTATTCATTATTATCTCCATTTAATAAATGCATAATTACATTTACCATTATTTCCATTTCTTCAGGTTTGGATTCTGCAGTTAATAATGTTATAGCAACTAATGTATTATTAGATATTATTAGTTTTCCATTTTTAACTAATCTCTTATTTTTATTTAAGAATTCTAAGAATAGAGTTGCAGCTATTCTTTTACATCCATCAGTAAATGGATGGTCTTTTACTAAGAAATATAATAAATGAGCTGCCTTATCTTCTATTGTTGGATATAATTCAGTACCAAATACATTTTGATAAACTGCTTCTAATATACCATTTAATTTACCATTTTCTTTTTCTACACCAAATAAATTAGAATCATTATTAAATTTCATTGAATCTATTATTCTTCTAGCTTCATTATATTCAATTTTATAAATAGTATCATTGCCCTTAGGCTTAACTAATCTTTGGTGATCATAATCATCTAATAAATCTAAAGCATTAGTATATGTTTTAATTACTTCAGTAAGTTCATATGAATCTATATTTAAAGCAGATGCAAGCATCTTGTTTTGAATATCGATTACTTTATTTAATTTTTCTAATCGTTTATTATTTATTGAATAACCTTGTATTAAATATTCTTTTAATACCTTATTAGCCCATCTTCTAAAAATTATACCTCTTTGAGAATTAACTCTATAACCAACAGAAAGAACGACATCCAAATTGTATAATTTAGCAGGTCTATGGTTCCCACTTATGTCGGAAATTCCGACGGAAGTATTTGAATCTAACTCATTACTACTAAAAATATTATTTATATGCTCTGTAATTGTACTTCTAGCTTTGCCAAAAAGTTGAGCAATCTCATCTTGAGTTAGCCAAACAGTATCATTTACTTTATCAGTTCTTACATCTAATTCAAATTCATTATCTACAAATTTTACAATTTCATATTTTTCCATAATTACCTAACCTCTACTTGTTTATTTTTAGCCATTTTTATACATTCTTTTTTATAAAGATCTGCATCTAAAAAATATAACAATGTTTCACTTGACCAATTATTTTCATGAATCTTATCAATAAAAAATAATGCTTCATTAACATCGTGACATTTATCAAGAATATATAAGTGAAGTGTCCACGGAATCGTAAATACTTTATACATTAGCTGTTGATTATTTTGAATCTTATCTTTATACAACAAATAAAATTTTTCTATAAATCTAATATTTAATGGTGATAACCCTTTAACACTTGAGATATTTCCTAGCAATTTATTGCTTAATTTATCATAGAAATCATTACCATATAATTCTTTATAAGGTGTGTTTGAAATCATTTTTCCAAGTTCAAAATGAAATGAGAGCAATTCAATATTAACTTTGATTATCCCCTCTAATTGTGATCTTTTATATTTAGCACTTATATCTTTTACCCAATTGTTAAATTCTTTATCATTATTCATAACTAACCTCCAAATTTAATAATCCTTCTGTTTCTAATGTTCCTATTTTTTCAATGTGTTGATAGCTTTTATATAACATTCCCCTTTACCTCTTTTTAAAATATTTATCGGTTGGTGAAATTGAAATATCCTATCAGGGATATGATATTTTTTATTCTCCAATACTTTAAAAGTGAATAAATAACACTCTGTATTCTTATATAATTGATATTTAATTTCATAACTAATGTATTTAGGTTTTGTGGCATCTATTCGTTCTATAACACTGAATAATTCGATTGATTTGCGCCTATAATAATCTCTTATTTGTTTCTTTGTATAAACATTAGTTCTTTTGGCAATATGATTATTACTTTCTATTCTTACCAAAGTATTATATATATCCAAAATGTTACTCATAATTCTCCTTTTATTGCATATCGCCAACAATTATATATTACATTATATTTGCGTTTTGTCAACGCTTTTTTTAAGAAAATTTTGACAAAATGCACACATTTGATATAATAAATACGGTGATATTGTGAAAAATAGATTTAAAGAATTAAGAAATGAAAGAAATTTAACATTAAGAGAATTAGCTGAATTCATCGGTATTAATTATTCTACGATTGCATGTTATGAAACAGATAAGAGAGAGCCAAATATCGAAACATTAAAAAAGCTTACTTCTTTTTTTGAAGTAAGCCTAGATTATATATGTGGTGACGATAAAT